>Ga0307424_1000457_pt1 | contig 21740 bp, 23 predicted proteins | sample SalMarWE160320MG_FD_202157 | JGI IMG/M metagenome (GOLD analysis project Ga0307424, IMG submission 202157) | Salt marsh sediment microbial communities from the Plum Island Ecosystem LTER, Massachusetts, United States - WE1603-20 | ecosystem: Environmental > Aquatic > Marine > Intertidal zone >... | reverse complement strand
GTGCCCGTTGAAGTTCCGGAGAGCGTGGGGATTCCGGTATTTCGTATCAACCAGGGTGTTTATCAGGATTTGCTCCGGGAGGCGGGTAGAACAGAGCCCGAGCTACTGGCAGGTCCCCCGGCAGCCAAATTGGGAATCACGGTCAGGCTCGACTTGCCCCTTCTCCCGCCACAGGAAATTCAAACGGCGAATGTGCTCGGTTTGCTGCGCGGTTCAGATCCAGACCTGGCTGATGAGGTAGTTATACTGGGTGCGCACTACGATCATGTAGGGGATGATCCGGATACTTGGATTTGTAATCCAAACACACAGCCTTCTGAAGAGGCGCTTGCATCCGGTGAGTGCCGCGTCCTGGAAGGCATACGCTACCCGGGAGCGAACGACGATGCCTCCGGCCTTGCCGTGCTACTCGAAATTGCCCGGCTGTGGCAGGTGACTGGCTATCGGCCAGCTCGAAGCGTGCTGTTCGCCGCGTGGGGCGCGCAGGAGCCGGGTCAATATGGTTCGGAGTACTACAGTGAAAATCCGATTATCCCGCTGGCAGATACGGTAGCCATGATTCAACTCGATTCGGTTGCCGGAGGTCGCGGGTACTACCTGGAAGTGCACGGGACTCCCGAGCAGGATGGTTTACTAACTGAGAGCGCAAGCTTGCTGGAGGGTATTGCTGACGTGCGCCTCAGCCTGGTCCGGAAGAGTCTTAACTCGAGCGACTTTCAATCAGCTGAAAAGGCACGCTGGCTAACGTGGCCTCTCCCTACGAATGAAGAAACGAGCGATCATCTCCCGTTCCGAAGTCAAGGCGTGCCTTCGGTTTTGCTGACCTGGCGTGGGGCGAGCGAAGCAAATCTACCTGAAAGCGAGGCAGATGAAGTCCAGCCTGAGCGTCTGGCAATGACTGGAAGAATGGCGGCGCTGCTTGTCATGTCGCTTGCGCGCTGAGCCCGTTCGTTCAAGATCCGGCCTGCCGAATGTACTCTCGGTTTGGTATGAACGGAACATGGAGATCCCGAGACCTATCCCGTGCTGAACTTCTTGCTATTCTCTGCCGCTTGGATGGCTGTGGCCGGATCGGTGATGATACTTCTCGTGCTGCGCCATCGGGCTTTGAAACCGCTTAAAAATCAAGCTCCCCTGCCCACGCCCTGGCCAGAGCTAAGAGTGATCGTTCCGGCCAGGAATGAAGCCGACAACATCGAGCACTGCCTGGGTGACCTGGCCAGGCAGACCTATCCTGACGCGAAGTACGAAGTGTTGATTGTTGATGACAGCTCGACAGATGACACGTATCAGCGCGCACTGCAGGTTGCAGCAAAGAACCCAAATCTGCACGTCGTCCGGGCGGGTCCGCTGCCGGAGGGGTGGCTTGGGAAACCTCACGCTTGTTGGGTCGGTGCTGAAGCTGCGCGCGGGGAATGGCTCTGTTTTCTCGATGCCGATACCCGCCTCGACCCGGACCTGCTCAAGCTTTCCGTGACACAGGCTCAGGCTTGCGGCATAGACCTGCTCTCACTACATCCGCAGCAGCGCATGCTCACCTTCTGGGAACGGCTGCTGATGCCGGTTCCTTTCATGACACTCATGCTCCTGATGGACGCCGGCGCGATCAACGACCCTGACAGCCGGCGGGCGATGGCGAACGGACAGTTTATTCTAGTACGACGGGGTGCTTATTTTGCGGTCGGCGGCCATCAAGCGCTTCGGTCTGCGGTACTCGATGATGTCCGCCTGGCCGAGTTGGTGAAAGGCGCCGGATTTCGAATTCAGCTGCTGGGCGGAGGGGATTTGATCCAGACCCGCATGTACCGGGATTTACGCGCACTATGGCAGGGGCTGGCGCGCAGCGGATCGGAGCTTTTCGGCGTCCCGCTGACAACCGCGGCTATCTTGAATTCCATCGTGTTTGGGTTCTTTCCGTTCGTCTTCCCTTGCTGGCTGGGTGTGCGGCTTATAGCTAGGCCGGAGCTGTGGGCGCCCTTCATCCTCGCCGTCTGCGGATCCCTGCTCTGGTATACAGCTCACGCCGTCGAACTTCGCCGGCACAAGGTGCCGCTGCAGTATTTACTTCTGCTTCCGCTCTCCTATGTGCTGATTGCAGTGGTCAACACCGAGGGGGTGATACGGCGACTGGCAGGTGGTCGAATCTGGAAGGATCGCCGTATCTAGCACACCTGCCCGTCCTTGGCTGGATCAGGTGCCCGGTTCCAGGGGATGGATCACAACCAGCGGCCGGCCGAGCGCATACTCCTCCAGGTCCGCGCGCGTTGGGACGCCTGGCAAACCCGCCGTGTGCATGATGGCGCGAATCATGCGTGGATGCCGTTGAAGGCGGAGCTTGAGGAAATCGGCGATGATCGCCGGATCGCGAATGACCTCAGCGTCACCCTTTAAACGCCGCCGGCCGGCTCGTACTTCAACTCGAGGATACACCGCGATGTTTCGCAGCCAGTCGGTTCTCTCACCACGTGCGGCGGCGACATAGAAACTACCATCAATTTCCTCATACTGCAGGGGTGTAACGCGTGCTTGCCCTGACCGCCTGCCCCGAGTTGTGAGCAGCAGGACCATACGCCCGATCAGTGGTCCTAATCCGAGCGTATATGCAAGCTGCGGCGGGAAGTGAAAAAAGCGCCAGAGGCAGCGCGGCAGCCGCGGTATCAAACTCATTGCACTCTCCGTTGGTCCATTTTGCGGGCGCCAGGCGCCGATGGCTCGATCCTACCCTTCACCGGACGAGATAGTAATTCATGAAGAGATCATATGGCCCCGCAGGCAGGTTTTCCGGGTGGCAGAGCACGCGCGTGCGGTCCCCGATGACCGGCACAACGCCGTAGCCGTTGATGTAGGAAGTCCCCGAAGAGGTGAGCGTGCGCTGCTCGTAGTCGAATGATTCCGCCTGATCGAAGCCGTGCAAGAAGCGCAGGATCAGGCGCGTATTGGGTGTTACGGGGCTGCTGGCGTAATTCCTGACAAAGAGATGAACCCAGACCCGCAGTTCATCGTAGCCGCCGCTGTCTAATGTCTCGTCGAACAGGATCCCGTAGCCAGGTCCAATCGGTTCAGGAACGGTAAGTAGGTTTGTGAGCGCCAGTTGTTCGACATACCGCGTGTGTTTCCAGAACATCGCACATCCACCCTTTCCTCGAAGCGCTTGCCAGCCGCCTGCTGTTCCCGCCTGGGTTGAGTGGTGACCGGGTCACCCCGAGCAGCAGTCACTGCCCACCCATTGGGCTTCTTTAGGCACTCAAGCTTCGTGACCCTCGCTCAGTGTCAGCAGTGTGATCTCCGGCCGGCAGTTGAAGCGTAGCGGGGGACCGATGACGCCGATACCGCGCGTGGTGTAGAGCCGCATACCAGCGAGAGCGTAAAGACCCTGGTCGTATTTTTGCCCATAGCGAGGCAGGAAAGGCGCCCCAATGCCGGGCAGGCGCACCTGTCCACCGTGACTGTGGCCGGAGAGCTGAAGGGCAACCCGTCCGTCGCCACGGTAGCGATCGGCAAAATCCGGCTCGTGCATCATCAAGATTACCGGGGCCTCTTCTGTGGTGGCGGCCAGGGCCGCATCGAGATCCGGATGCCCGCTCCAACCATCCTCAAGTCCGGCCAGGATAAGCTCACCGCCCGGAAGAGCAAGGGAGACATGTGCATTCTGAAGGATCGGAATCCCCTCCCGCTCCAGGACAGAAATCACCAGGCCGGGATCGGTCCAGAGATCATGATTGCCGAGCACCGAATACACGCCGTATTTCGCCTGGATGCCGGCCAGCACGGGCGCCAGTTCGAAGATCGCATCGGCGCTTTCGAAGACGTAATCTCCGAGCAGGCAGACGATATCCGGTCTCAGCCGATTGACCTGGCGCACGCACTCTTCGATCAGGTCGATCTGGGTGTAGGGATGCAGGTGGAAGTCGCTCAGGCAGACGAGGCGCGTGCCGTTCAGCCCAGGGGGAAGCGAAGCAAGGGGAATGTCGACCGGAACGATCTGGAGTAGGTGTGGTTCAATCTCACGGGCGTATTTCAAGCTTAACGCACCGCCCAGGCTCAGCCCGAAGGCAGAACCACCGAGTGCTTTTAGGAATCCCCGCCGGCCGAGGCCGGGCTGTGGTACGGGAGGCATAATTCTCGGCCTGTCCAGCTAGAGCTCGAAACCGGCAACAATCGAACGGGCCTGATCGAGCTCATCCTGGCTAAGCGGTCCAAAACTCAAAGCCGATGCGTTCTGTTCGACTTGTTGAACGGATTTGAACCCTGGAATGGGAATCATGTTCTCATCCAGAGCCCAGATGTAGGCTAGCGCGCCCTGGGCCATCGTGCGCCCAGTGGAGGTCAGAATCGGGCGCAGCGCTTCGACAGCCTCCAGCCTGCGACGAATGGCATCGCTGCTGTAATCACGCGTTGAGCGGATGTCGTCGTCGGGGAAGGTGCTGCTGGCGCTGAACTTTCCGGTGAGCATGCCGCGGTGGAGGGGATCCTTGTTGACGCCGGCCAGGTCCTGATCGGCGCAGAGCTGGCGCATTTCGGGGTTGTCGAAGAGGGCGTTCAGGCCGAATTGGATCGCGCTGCAGCCTGGTCCGGGGGCAAAGACCTGCGCCCGGTCGACCAGGTCGGTGCTCCAACCGTAGGAGCGGATCAACCCTTCTTGGACCAGGTCCTCGAGAATGCCGCGCAGTTCGAGGGCCGGTTCCGGGTCAAAGCCGCCGGCATGAAGCTGGTAGAGATCGATCCAATCGGTGTTCAGGCGCCGCAGGCTGTTCTCGACATCCTGGCGAAGGTTGGGGATGATTTGGGAGTCATCGCCATAGACGGTTTTGAGTTCTTCGTCGATGATGTGTCCGAATTTTGTCGCAATCACCGCTTGTGGTCGCCTGCCCTTCAATGCCTGGCCCAGAATCCTCTCGCTGTGGCCGGCCCCGTAATTGGCAGCGGTATCGAAGAAATTCACACCGGCGGCCAGCGCGGCATGAATGGCGCGCAGCGACTCAGCGTCATCGATCTTGCCCCAGCCGGCCGGCCAGGATTCCTGACCAGGCTGGGTCCAGGTCCATGGTCCACCGATCGCCCAGCAGCCCATGCCCAAGGCGCTGACTTCGATCCCGCTCTTGCCCAGCTTGCGTTTCAACTGCATCCAGTCCTCCAATTCGATGGCTCTAAAGGCAAATCCTATCGCATCGAACGAGCCTTTGTATTAGCTCACTAATCCATTCCAGCGCGCTTCTTTGTGTGTGTTCAGGCCGGGGATCTTTTCCAGGCGGAATAGTGCATCAGCTTCCGCACATATTCGATCTGATCGTCCCCGATCGAACGAGATGTCATTTCATGTTCGCCGAGCTTTCCCTGCAGGTATGCGAGAATAAGATCCAGGGTCGTGTAATCCAGACCGATGGCGGACTCATCCGTGACGCCTGGGAGCATATCGGGTGACGGCCGGTTGGTGAGCACACATTCTGGCAGCTTGAGGTAACCTGCAAGCTGGCGCACCTGGGTCTTATACAGCTCAAGCAGCGGCTGCAGGGGTAAATCGTCCACTCCACCCTTTACGAACCAGCCAACGAGCAACTCGGAGCGGTTGGCCGCGCCGAGAAGAAGCCAGTTCTGGTCATCCGCAAGCGCTTCCAGTACTGTACGCCGGTAGCGGTGGCGGGCGTTCATGCCGTTTTCAGCCTGGCCAAGGATGGAGTGAAACCATTTTTCGGAGGCCGAATCATGCGCTTTGAGCGTCGAGAGGAATGGGGTTTCGTGCGTGAAGCGGTGGTAGATGCTGTAAAGGGTGCGGTTCAGCCAGCCGGAAATCCCTGTCAGGCGCATTCCTGCGCTGCTGTACAGTCCGCCTGCTTCCATCTCGGCCGTAATGGATTGCTCGCGGTAGTCCAAGCCCAGCATGTTCGAAATTGTCCGGGCGCACCTCCGCAGCCGGCGTGAACTGTGCCGGTCATATAGGTAGATGGCGTGCACGGCTTGCGGGCCGACCGCACGGACGGCCAGCGCTGCCAGCAGCGAGGAATCGATTCCACCGCTCAAACCGAGCAGGACCCCTTGTGCGTCTTTTTCGTGCATCAGCGTTCGAATGCCGGCGGCAATGCGATCCGCAGTGCTGCCTTCATCGATTGCAAGCGGTCCAGCCAAGTCACTTCTCCATTCGATAGAAGTGGAGGTGTTCGAGTGGCGTCCGTTCGATCTGCTTGAAGCCGGCCTGCAGAGCCAGGTTTCGGAGATGTTCGGGTTTCAGGCGGTGTTCGAGCGGCGGTCCGTGCTCTTCGGTTTTGTATGGCCATTCGAGTGCGGTGACACGCAGGCGCGCCACCCGCCTGGCTTCAAGCAGTGCCTGGAGCAGGTCGTCGGTTTCGTGCAGCAGTAATCCGAAAAAAACCAGGTCCTGCGATTGATCCGAAACCGGAAGTGCTTCTGCGACCCCATCCTGAAAATCGGCTCCAGGGACGAGCCGGCGCGCAGCGGCGAGCATCTCCGGATTGACGTCAATTCCGGTCACCTGGCAGCCGGCACGCAGAAACGCCTCGCTGAAGAGGCCGGTGCCCGCACCCACGTCCAGCACCTGCTGAACGGGGATTCCCTGCAGGGACAATTGGACCACATGCTCGACCTCGAGCCGGGCCACGCGCTCGGGTGAACGCAGGCGTTCGATGTCGCCGGAGAAACGACGTTCATGCATTCTCCAAACCTCAACGGCGGGCGGGTAGATCTTCTGAAACCATCGTGACGTCGTCGATGTAGCAGTACAACCAGCGTTCACCTGGCTCAAAGGATTGAATCAGCGGATGGTTGGCGGAGTGAGCGTGATTGCTGGCATGATGGTTGGGGGAGGCATCACAGCAGCCGACGTGGCCGCAGGTCAGACACAGGCGCAGATGGACCCAGCTGTCACCGCTCTGCAAGCATTCTTCGCAACCGGCCGCCCCCGGTTCGACGTCCTGGATCTGATCGAGGTGATTGCATTCAGCGTTCAAGGCAGCCTCCTTGGCCTGGTCAAGAGCAAGTGTAAACCGAGGCGGAATATCTTTCGAAGGAACAACTCCATTCTAATGGATCGAGCGGTGCGTAGGTTGAAACGGCTACAGCCTCGCGGGCGGCATAATGGCCGTGAACAGGATCAGTGCAATACCGATCACCGCTGCCATGGCGGCGGGAAGATAGGCCGGCCCGACGGAAAACCCGGCCAGCAACGTCAAAGTCAGCGCCAGCGCGTTCCCGACGACAGCCAGCCAAGGATGACCGATTCGCAGGAGATATGGGCCGCTGGAATAAAGCAGGACGAATACCACCAGTACAAAGATGCCTTGGGCTCCCTGTACGGCATAGAACGAAACCTGCTTAGTGCTGGTTTCGCTAATGGCCGCCCCGGTTGTGTCCCCGCTGGCGGTGATGACTTCGATGGCATATGGACTGAGGGCCAGCCACAGGCCGGCGACGATCGCCCACAGGGCGGCGAAAAGGAACAGGATAAATTTCAAGCGTTGGAGGAGTCGGTTCATCCGATGCTCGCCTTCACCGGAAAAATCTCTGCGGCAGGTCTAAGGACAAGGACATGCCCATCATTGTAATCCGCATTCGACGGCTCTCCACCGATCGAAACGTGAACAACGCTGGTGTTCCCCCCAATTTCAAGACTAACCCTTGACAGGATACAAATCTAATATAAAATAATGCCAAGAACTTTGCATTGCAAAGTACATAAGACGACAAAGTAAACTCAAGGAGCACCGATCATGTCTGACCAAGTGAATTTCAAGGATGTCGAGAAACGCATGATGCATATGATCAACTTCGAGGATGGCCTGTGGGATCTGCTGCTCGGCGCGATCTTCATGGCGTTGGCGATCTACCCGGTCACGCGCCGGCTGCTCGGGCCCACCTGGAACGTCGTGCTCTTCCTGGCTGTGCTCGGCCTGGGCGTCTTCGCTCAGCAGCTCCTCCGGCGGCGGGTAGCAGGGCCGCGCATCGGGCGGGTGCGGCCCAGGTGGACGCCGAAGGCGCGCTTGGTTTTGGTGGTCCTGGTGGTGATGGTCGTCGCGACCCTGGCACTGGTGCTGATGACGCTGATCAGCCCCGGTGAATCGCCGAGCCCTAGTCTGAACGTCGGACCGGATCGGCCGCGGACGTACACCGTCGAGATCGTCACGATGCTCGTGATGGCCGGGGTCTTCAGCTTGATGGCCTACCAGTTCGATGTCCCCCGTCTGTACGTATACGGGTGGCTGCTCGGATTCGGCAATCTGGCCTCGGTCGTACTCGAGCACAGCGCCGGGCTGACCTTCAACCTGCCGCTGGCGATCGCAGCCGGGATCATCCTGATCATCGGCATCGTGCTGCTGATCGAGTTCCTGCAGAATTATCCGGTGCGGCAAGAAGGTGCGTGAGATGAACTCACAGCGATCCGAGAGCGAAAATCTGCGTGACCTGGCGGACGTCGACCGCGTGGTGCACGAGCCAGCCCGCTTGATGGTGATGATGTACCTTTACAATGTTGAAAGCGCTGACTATGTCTTTCTCGTCAACGCAACAGGCCTCACCTGGGGCAATCTATCCTCGCATCTCAGCAAGCTGGAAGAGGCCGGTTATGTGGAAATCGAAAAAGGCTATATCGGGAAGAAACCCAACACGATGGCCCGGCTGACCGAGGCAGGGCGCGCAGCACTCGATCGCTATCGCAGGACGATGCAAACCGCTCTGCGAGATGGTTGAAAGAAGGTTCTTCCAAACGGCGTAGGGGCACGATATATCTTGCCCCTACGAGAATATAATCATCTCATCATGTATTAAGGGCGACCGAGCGGTCGCCCTTACGTCTATTATGTGCCCAGCACTTCGAGATAAACCAGCTCAGCATCCGGTGAGAACAACAGGATCAGGTCACGCAGCCGGTTTAAGTGGACATCGACCTGTTCGCTCCCAATCCCGGGCACCCCATAAGTTGTGAAGAGTGCAGCCTTGGTATCAGGTCGAATGCGTGTCCGCCGGTCGGGACCATAGATCACACTTGAGAGCACGCCAGCCTCATCAGCCGAATACAAGTCCCCGGCTTTCAAGGTTTGCGGCTCGCCGTTCATGCGTTCATAGCGTTCTATTCCTTGTGCGGCGTCGAAGCGGACCTCACCAGAAACCCGATCGAGGTCATGCCCGGCCGTCAAGAGCAGATCCTCCAGCTCGGCCATGAACATGGCGCTGACGAGGGCTTCGCCGGAAGGAATGGATTTTCCTGCCACGATTGATTCAAGCTGCAGCAGAAGGTGATACGTTTTTTTGAACTTCTTATAAAACTGGTCATAGGCTTTGATCGATGGAAGCTCTTTCAGCGCAGCCCGCTCGCGGCCGGCATAGCGCTGCCGAAGATCGCTTTCGAGCTGGGTTCGACGAGCGTTCAGGCTCTCGGCCGGGCCGGAGTTCGAAAGCCCCTGCATGGCAAGCACACCCATCAAAGCTTGCGGGTAGACTTGGCGCCATCGCTTGGTCAGGATGAAATTCACGCTTCCCCCTTTCTCCTCAAGCACGATTCCCGCTCAGGTCCCGGCCGAAATCCACTCCGGGACTGGACGGTGTGTCCAGCGTGCTTTGCTAACTTTCTCGGCCAGGTAGAAGCTGCGGTAGGCAGCAACCGCATCACCCGGAACTCTATACTTCTCGGGCATCGCCTGTGCGAACTCGGTCAGCCCGGAATCACCGATCGGGGGTTCCGGTAACGTGGCCGCAACGGTCGCCGAGCGGTGATCCCGCTCGCGCTCGAAACGGAAGCGATATTCCAGGTTTAGCTGCAGCGCCAGCTCCCGCAGCCAGTGCCAATTGCTGAGCGATTGACCTGCCCAAACCGTACAGGGATGATGCGAGTGTGTTGGGCGGTAAGGTGAACGAATTCCGTGCTTGTTCAGCACGGTGCAAAGCATCTGGGTGCTTTCAAGGATCATCTTCACCACGTGGCGATCATGGTGATACTGCGCACAGCGTGCGATGTCCCGGTCGAGGACGAAGATATTCAAATCGAATCCCTCCACTGCCCAGCCCGGATCCTGTAAACCTGATTGAACCGTGCCGTTTGCAGGCATGTCATGCGAACGCGGCAGGAATGACCCAGCGGCTTGCTGAGCCAATCGTCAGGTAAACATCTCCAGAATATAAGACCTGCCGCGAAAAGCTGCGGGTGATCACGAGCAAGTCACCGAGAGCTTGAGCTTGCGATGTGCGTCCGCTTAGCGCTGAACGAGACTGCTCTGCAAACCCTGGGCGAGCGCTTGTTTTTCAGCGCTGCTGAGCTTTGCTTCAGCGTGGAGCAGGACGAAGTAGGAAGGCGGCATCTCGCCTTCCAGCACGACCTCCCCGGCTTCGCCAGCACGGCGACCGGCTGCGCCCCATTCTGAAAAGTTCAGGACGCTTCGTCCCTCTTCCACGTCGTGCTGGATCAGCCACGAGACGGGGGCGATGTTGGAGTACCACGGCCAGGCTGTTTCGTTGCTGTGACAGTCGAAGCAGGCACGAGCGGCGAGGTCGCGCGTTTGCTGGTCGCTCCAAGCAGGCTCGGCGATCACATCCGGATTGCTGTGGTTGTGCCCATAGGGAACGACCTGGATCGCTCCGAATAGGACGACCACTCCAGCAAAAATTATTAAAAGGATTTTTCGCATTCGGTGTGCTCCTGTTTGCTGGTGGTCAGGATAGGTGTTGTATGAGCCAGCACGAATCACATGCGCAATCCTATCACCGTTCCAGTCCGGCAAGGTTTAAGAGAACCTAAAGCACCGCATAACATGGAGTTTCACCCCGGCTCCGTTCAGGATTCGCTGGGTGTTTGAGATCAGCGGTAGAAGATGAAGTCGAGGTCGCCAGGTGAATGGCCGCGCTCGGTGAGCAGCTGAGCCAGCTCGGCATGATGCTGCATCCCGTGCAGCAGCAGATGGTAGATGATCTTCCAGCGCGCAAAGGTACGCTTCATCCCGCGCCGGGTCGTGAGTTCAATTTCCGAACTTACGGCACCCTCGTCCAGGCTGGCGAGATACGCCTGCCAGGCGGAGCTTTCCTCTTCAAACGCCTGCTGCAGTGAATCGAGATCCGGGTACTGTTCTGCTTTTATCCCCTCCGGCTGCTGGCCGGTTTCCAGGGCAATTCGCCAGCTGCTTGCTGCGGAGAGCAGGTGGATGAGCAGGTCATGGATCGATCCACGCCCATAGCCCGGGTTGCTATGCAGTTCTTCCTTATTCAATTCCCGGGCACCTGCCGCCAGGCGTTGTACCGTGTCGAAGCTGTAGGCAAAGAGTGTTTTAAGTTGTGAAATTTCAGCCATTCTCCAATACCTCTTGGTTGCAAGCGATAGGAAATTATTGTGTTATCCCCACATTCTACTCGCGGAACGATGCGTCATCGCAGCAGGATGCCCCGTAGCTCCGCCTCGATCTTCGACTGTTGACTCCGCGCACGGTGCTTCAGACAATAAGCTCGTCTTCTGAATTCCATAAGCCACCTCCCCGGCGCAGCCTTGCATGGGTGCGGGTGCGGTGCACGGTAGACCCGATCGGTCCCATCATAAAATCGTGTTGGATTGCTGTGATCTATTGGGCCGATTTGATCTCCGCCAGGTGCTCCTCGACATGTTCATAGGTATTGGCGGTGATGTAATCGATCCAGCAAAGCGAGGCAGCTTCACCTGTGCTCAAATCGGGATGCGGTTGATGAAGTTTTTCTTCCGGAAAATCCCCCAATTCTTTCATCAGCGCGGCATGCGTCTCAAGCAGCAGCGCCCGCACTTGCTCCGCAGTAAGGGAGCGGTTCATTTCGAGCAGGTGCGCGTTTACCTCGTCAAAGCCAGTCACGCGGTAGCGAGCGCCATCCATGCCGATCACCTGATCGAAGGGTTCCCCCCCGAGGTGGAAGCGCAGCAGAATATTCTCCCAGGCTGCAAGATGCGCCAGGGTATCCTTCACGGTCCATCCACCACCGACCGGCTGCTCAAGGGCCTGGTCGTCGGAGATGTTCAATATTTCTGCCACCTGGCTGAAGGAATACTCGATCTGCCGCAGCAGGGTCTCTTTGCTCTGCAGTGGTTTCGTATTGGGCTCGTTCATCAACTGCACCTCCCCGCATTTACCTTCGACCAGAATCCCTTTGCCAAAGCACGAACAGCTGGCAAGCAAGAACGATAATCCCGGCGATGCAAGAGGTCAACCCTGATTCGATGTACGGCGAGCCCGGTTTGTGAGCGTCACGCCGGCGACAACCAGTGCGCCGCCGAACAGCGTGGGGAGAGCCAGCCTCTCACCCAGCAGCAGCACGCCCAGCAGCACGCCGAACAGCGGTACCAGGTTTAGAAAGATGCCCGTGCGGGCGGGACCAATCCCGCGCAGCGCGTCGTAATACCAGGTGAAGCCCAGTGCTGTGCCGAACAGGCCCAGATAGGCAAGGGCGAGGAGCAGGCCAGAGGACGGTGCAGACAGGCTGCCGGACTCGAAAAAGTATGCCAGCGGCAACAATCCCAGACATCCGATCAGGCTGGCATAGGTGGTGGCAGCGAGCGGGGTCAGGGTGCGCAGGGCGGCCTTCCCCAGCAGTGTGTAGGCGAGCCAGCAGATGACCGCGCCGAGGATAAACAGCTCCCCCTGGCCGAAGCCGATGCTCAATTGCTCTATATTTCCGCGTGTGATGACCAGTGCGGCACCTACCAGGGAGACACCGATCCCGGCCAGACCCAGCCCGGGCAGGCGTTCGCCAAAGAACAGCGCTGAGCCGAGCGTGATGAAGATCGGGTTGAGGGCGATGATGAGTGAAGCCCGGCTGGCGTCGATCTGGCGCAGTCCGAGGAAAAAGGCTGCGTTGTATCCGATCATGCCGCTGAGCGCCATCGCGCTTACAAGCAGCCATTGACTGCGTGACAGCCGTGGCAGCCGCTCCCCCCGGATCCAGAGCAAGGCCAGCAGGGCCAACGAGGCGGCCACGAAACGCCCCAACGTGCCGCTCAAGGGCCCGATCTGCTGCGCGGCAATGCGGCCGGCGATGAAGGTGCCGCCCCAGAATAGAGTAGTCAGGATTAACTTAAAATATGTCATGGAGGAGATCGGATGTAATTCGCTCTGGGAACGATTCGAAGCATGAAATCTGTATCCAGGCTGCGATCCTGATGTTCGAAAGCCATACAAGTCTGGAAAACATGTTGTCAACCTGTGATTGCAAGGATAGGCTGCAGTCCAAGGTTGGAGGACCACCAGCTCGGAAATGCCCGGCAAATTCGGATGGTGTGAACACTCCCGCGACCTCCTCGATGCAGCAGTTTCCAACGGTTAGCTTGAGGTGTGGGAAGAGAAGAGCGAAAGGGCGCGCTCGACAACAGCATTGAAATCAAGCGGAAAGTCATGCACCAGACCGGGCTGAACTTCAAACTCAACGGAGTATCCGTGGGTTCGCAGTCGCTCGGTGAGCGTTCTGGCAATCGTGGAGCAGGGGTCATCGCGATCGCCAACGACAATATAGCCGCGAATTTCAGCGGCACGCAGCCCTTCGAAGAGTGGTGTGAGCATATCAATATCAGGCAGATATGGCCCTACGAGAATGAAATTCCTGATTGGGAAATCCAGCCCTTGCAGTACCAGTAATAAGGCCAACCCGGCTCCCATCGAAAACCCGCCGATGACCGAGCGGGCGGTGTCCAGGGAGATCCGTTCAGTGAGTTGAGCAAGATGAGATCTAACTTCGTTAACGCCCAACTCCAGGTTGGTCCAGCTTCTAGTGGTTCCCCATGCGACCTGTGATGAGCGGGGGGCGGCAAGCAGGTATCCACGTTTGAGCATTGGTTGCCATGCTTGAAGAGCGTGCTCGTCCGTTTGGGTGTTGCCATGGAGAGCAAGCATCAGGGGATGCTGAAGTCTTTCTCCCCCCTGTATTGATTCTGGTTCGAGTATAGAGATGGCAGGCTGTGAGAGCGCCTCCTCGGTGCGCTGACGCTCGAGGCATGTGGAAGCGAGTTTTTCAAACCGCAACACTCCCTGCAGGTCTTCTAGATCCTGTTCCTCGCGCAGTTGCTGCGCAGAGTACCAGCCGCCTTCGGCCACAGTCCATTCGAGCAGCTCAAGGGATAACTTTATCTCGCCCATGCAGGCTGCCAGACATGCACGCCAATACCTGATTTCAGGGAGTTCGTCCAGGAAGCGGTCCTCTGCTTCTGTTATCAAATCATAGGCAGCCTTGTATGCCTGTTTCTGGTAAAGCTCATCCACTTCATACTGGATGGCTGCGAGGCGCGAATCCTTATCTTGAAGTTTAGCTGACATGCTGCAATTTTACACGAGAGCTGCGGAAAGTCAGCTCATGAGGACGAAAATCGGAATGTTCGCGGGGACTGCGATGGATATAAGGCTGGCTCAGGGACATGAGTTGATGATGAACCATGATATTCAATCGGCTGTAATATTGTTGGGTATCAGGCGTGGAGAGTAAGCAGGGACAAACACAAGCGGTTTGATGATCAAGATATGCTTTCCATTGAGCCAGACTTTGCAGAATGATGATGGCATGAAAAAGCAGAATACCTCTCAGATTGTGGCGAAGCGAAAATCCCTCTTCTCCAGATACCTTTCAAAACTTCCTGATCGGCAAAGGAATTTCCTGCGCGCGCTGGCGGGCACGCTCCTCTTTATCTTACAACGGCTATTGTTCGGAGTCGTTGTCCTGCTCTTTATCATCTTTCTCAGCTACCTGGGAATCAAGATGGCGTCTGGCACAAGCTTCGGTCCGGCGTCAGCCCAGGCGCTGGAGAACACAGGCGCCTACGTGGCCAGGCTGGCGCATGGCGATTTAGGGCTAACTACCACGGGCAGCGAAACGCTGCTGCCTCGGCCTGTGACAACTGTCGTATCCGAGCGTTTGCCGCGCAGCCTGGGATTGCTGGGACTGTCCCTGATCTTTGCCTCTGCTGTTGGCATTCCACTAGGAATACTGGCCGCGCGCGGCCGTGGGCAAAGATCCGTTGGCATCTTAGTCACAACACTTGTTGGCATTTCAATCCCCAGCTTCTTTGCCGCGTTTCTCCTGCAATGGGGTATCACGACTTTCACGCGTACGGCCGGCATCCGGCTCTTGCCAGTCGGTGGGTTCGGCTGGGATGACCACATCATTCTGCCGATGGTTGTTCTGGCTGCCCGCCCGATCGCACAGATCACGCGTATCACCTTCCTGGCGGTGCGTGACACACTCTCGCAGGACTATGTCCGAACGGCATACAGCAAAGGCCTTCACCGCCTGCAAATCATGACGGTCCATGTCCTGCGAAATGCAGCGATTCCGATCCTCACCACAATAGGAGTGTCACTGCGTTTCGCGCTGAGCAGCCTGCCGGTAGTTGAGTTGTACTTTGGGTGGCCGGGCGCAGGCCTTTCGTTGCTCAAATCGATTTCCCAGCAGGATGACAACCTGACGGTAGCGCTGGCTTTGAGTCTGGGTGTGCTCTTTATACTGGTGAACCTGTTGCTGGATCTAAGCTACCGGATCATCGATCCGCGCCTATCGACAAAACCTGATTTTGTCAGCGCAGGGCAGCAGTTCTCTTTTGTGAACTTGCTGCAGCAGATCTTTGCCGAAATCGGGGATTTGATCATAAACAATTCGCTTGTTCAGCGTTTGCGGCGTTCGCCTGAAATCGACCCGAATAACTCAATGCAAAGACTGAAGAGCCTGGCAGCGGCCCAGGAGGCAGAGACCGGAGCGAACGATCAGTGGGAGAACCGCGAGCGGCAATCCCTCAAGCTGATCCTGACCAATTTTTCCTTCGTCGTCGGAACGATCCTCGTATTCGGATTGCTGAGCGTGGTACTTTTCGGTCCTTATCTGGCGCCGAACAGTCCTTTCCAGACGCAGAGCCTGGTTCGAGTTGATGGCAAACTCACGCCACCGCCATTCGCACCAAACGATACATATCCCTGGGGCACTGATGCTCTCGGGCGTGGGATGCTGAGCCTGATTCTTGCTGGAGCCCAACAAACCCTAGTCCTGGGCATGCTTGTGGTCGCAGCCCGGGCCGCGGTGGGGATTTTGCTGGGAGTTCTGGCAGGATGGTCTCAGGGCAGCCTGCTCGATCGGACGATCCTTGCAATGGCTGAGATCATCTCGGCTTTTCCTACGCTTTTGATCGCCATGATCTTGATCCTGGCAATTGGCATCCGGTTAGGAATGCAGCCCTTCATCGTCGCGCTGTGCTTCGTTGGCTGGGGTGAAATGATGCAGTTTGTGCGCGGGGAGGTTATTTCCCTCCGCCCCAAGCTGTTTATAGAGAGCGCCGTGGCGATTGGTGCACGTTCACCCCGCATTGTCGTCCGGCATATATTACCCAACTTGCTCCCATCCTTGATCTCGCTCACCGCGCTGGAGATGGGCGCGGTATTGATGCTGCTGGGAGAGTTGGGATTCATCGGGATATTCATCGGCGGCGGATCTTTAATCGAACTGCCAAGCATGGCAGTCCTATATTCCGATGTACCTGAATGGGGTGCCCTGCTTAGCAACATCAGATTTCAAGCCAGATCCTATCCCTGGACAGCCCTCTATCCAATGTTGGCGTTCTTCGTGTCAATCGTCGGCTTCAATCTCTTCGGCGAAGGAATTCGGCGGCTGATTGCAGAAGGAAGCTTGGTGATCAACAAGCTGTTCAATCGATACACGCTGATCTTGGCGGTCGTTGTTGTCCTGGGCATGAACTGGTACAAGGATCACAGTGGTGCGCTGGCGTTTTATCGCCAGCAAGCCGGTAAGTTTGACGTTCAAAACGCGCTCCATATCGACCAGGAGCTGAGCGCCCCCGAATTCTCCGGGCGGGCGCTTGGAACCACGGGAATGGACCAGGCAGCGGACTACATCGCCGAACAATTCGCGGAGCTTGGCGTGCAACCGGCTGGTGAGGCAGGCACATACTTCCAGACCCGGAAGCACATGTACGGCAAGCTTCATGGCCTTCCAGCATTTTCGATTCGGGATGGTGGTCCCGCGTTGATCTACGGGGAGGATTTTGCTGCCTATCCTGGGAGAATGATGACAGGAAGCCAGGGAGCAGGTCCTGTCCTTTTTGTCAGCCTCGGTAAAACCTCACCGACAGCAGCCCTCGGGCGGATAGCCTATCCTGATCTCGATAGGGCTGATTTTTCAGGACAGGTCTTGATGGTGCTCTCCGACCGGGAGGCCTCGCTCCTTTCGTACAAAGGAAAAGAGGGGGTACTCGTTGTCACCGATGATCCGGCAAAACTCTCACAGCGCTACACGCTTTCAGGCCGCAGCGGCCGTGGCCATAACTACCTGACCGGCGAGTCGTGGGGGGATGAGACCCCATATATATGGATCTCGGAATCGACCGCGGAGCGTATCCTGGCAGGTTCCAGTTATTCCCTGGCTGAGCTACGGCGCCAGTCCGAAGTTCTGGCTATCGAGGAGCTATACGAACTTCAGTTGCCTGCGACGGTGAGTATCGATATGAAAGACGCTCAGATCGAGGAGATGGATGTACGCCACGTCATCGGGTACTTGCCGGGCACCTGGGGTATTGAGCGCTGCACAACCTGCCTGGACGTCAAGTTGATTGTCGTGATGGCTCAGTACGATGCACCGCCCCTTGGGTTCAACGATGAGATTATCCCGGCGGCTAATGACAATGCCAGCGGCGTTTCTGTGATGCTGGAAGTGATTCGCACCCTTCAGGAATCAGGGTACCAGCCTTATAAAACCTTCCTCTTTGTCGCTTACAGCGGCGAGGGACTCGATGGGGGAGAACCTACCAACAATCCGGATGTCCAGCATTTTCTACAAGCTAAAACGGGGTTTACGAACTTCGAGGTGGAGGCCATCATCCACGTCCGCAGCCTCGGGGCGGGTTCGGGGGACCGGCTGCAGGTATCTGCTGGCGGAAGCCTGAGGCTTGCGGAATTATTCGAGCGCTCGGCGAAGCAGATGGGAACAAATGCGGTCCGGGCGAATGAAGCCATCGACATCAGTCAGATCTATGATGAAGGTAGCACCATTCAGTATGGTGGGCAAGAGGCGCCGACCGTCCGTTTGTATTGGGAGGGTTGGCAGGCTTATTCACGTTCAGCAGTAGACTCTTTCGAGAACATCCACGCGCAATATCTTGAAGATTCGGGACGGGCGATTTCTCTAGCGCTCATGGTCATCGGACGTGAAACAGAGTACTGAATTCGGCTTGCACAGGGAATTCCCAATCGGATTGAAATCTCAGCCCCGGCTTTGTGCTCCCCCCCATGCTCTTCTTGCCGGTTGAACATCCCCGGAAACACGCTAACCGCAGTAGCGGCGCCATCTTCAATTTTCATTCGTTCGCCGAATCCTGAGATGCTTCGCGGGCTAGCCCCAGCTGTCGGGCCGTGCTATCCTTGCCCGGAATTCATCAGGCAGGTCAGCGCGTATGTCCTATACCATCAATTATGATCCACAGGCTGGATTGATCGAAATACAAGTCTACGGACGCAGCAGCGTACAAGAGGTGCTCGAGGCGCGACTGGAAATTGCCAGGCTGGCGAGAACGCATGGCGTCTCGCGCGTGCTGGTATCGGCTCGCCAACTGGAAGCCGTGGAAGCGTTCTCGCCCGCAATTTTGTACAACTTCGCCTCGAGCTTCCGGGATAAAGGCTTTCCCCCTGGAACACGGTTCGCCGTGGTGCCGGCGCGCCTTGGAGATATGGTGCAGCTTGGCTGCCGGATCGCCCGGGAGACAGGCACGCGCATGCGGGCTTTTGCCGACCTGCGGTTGGCTCTGGAATGGCTCTTCGAACGCATTTCCACCGCTGAATTAAAGCTTCCGACCTGATGCAGGAATCGGAGCAGGTCCCAGCGTCTTTTCCGAAAGCCATCTTTGAACAACTTCATATCTTCCAGGATGCAACGTTAGTACCTTGCTTATAGCGTGGGAGTTTTTACTTCCACGCCGGCTGCAAGGCTGGTGGACTTCCGTCTCTTTGAGCGGTTGATCGCCAGGGGATGTTGTGGATCCCGATTGCCATGCTGTTGGCCGGATGCCGGTTTAGCCGGTTTGACACACCCAACAGGGAAGTGGTTACGGTGAAAGCCGGAGGTAATCGAATGCCTCACCGCTGGGAAGCGGCAGGGCTGCTTGACATCGATACTTGCGGATCTCTGCCGTAGGTTCCACGATTGTGCGACTTGCAGGCCTAGTCCGGCAAGTCGTCCAGGACTTGCTGCATGCTGCGCTTGTACTCCTGGAAGGCCTGGCGGCCGCGCTCGGTGAGGTAAATCGTCGTGTGCGGTTTCTTGCCCTGAAAGGATTTCGCGCTCTTGATGTAGCCAGTCTCCTCCAGCTTGTTCAAATGCGTGGCGAGGTTTCCCCAGGTCAGGCCAGTCATGTTCTTTAGAAAGATGTAATCCGCGCTTTCGACGACGTACAGGTACGTCAGGACCATCAAGCGTGCCGAAGCGTGGATGACCTGGTCGATCTCCACCAGCGGGTGAAGATCGGGCTCTACCTCTGTACGAGCCATCTCAGCCGCCATCCGCCTGGAAATCGTCTCTAGCGGCCTGGTAGCTGCGCAGGAGCCGCAGCAGCAGCATGATGCCCGTGAGAATCATGATGCCCGAGATAACCCCGAAGGTGACCGGGTAGCCATGGTGAGATGTCAGGTGATTGACCCAGAGCCACTCACCGATCGGCGGCGCTAACCCAAGGAGCAAGGCGTAAATATAAAGCCGGCCGATACCGAGAAAGTAGGCTGCGAAGCTGAAGGCTGCCAGAAGCACCAGGCCGAGAGCGATGCTCGTCGCCTGACCCGGAATCCTGCTTGTTAGCGACGCTGCGATCAGGCCGAGTACGAGGGCGATCAGGTTCACAACGAGCATGACGAGGTTGAATCTCATCAGGATCGCATTGCGTGACGCGCCGAACTTCACGCTGCCGAGGCGCGGGGTGATGACATGTTTTCGAACGAACCGGATCGCCAGGTATACCAGCCCCCAGAAGGGGAGAAAGATAACCGAACTCCAAAAATCTCCAAGTCTTTCGCTGAGGAAGGGCGTGATGGCGAACATCAAGAAGAAACAGCCGAGGAATATATCCCATAATCCATCGTTCACGGCAGTATGAAAGACTTTCCGCTCGGCATCCCTAAGGCTGATCGATTGCGACATTGCGGGCCTCCCTGTATTCGTGGGGTGGTTCTGGAGATACTTTGAAAAACAAAGTACTTTGAATATAGTAGACGAATCTATGACATCTGTCAAGGACTTTCGCCGCATTGCGCGCATCAGGACGAAATTCGTGATGGCGAAAAAGTGCACTTTCATGTACATTTATGGCATGGATGGACACAACGTTCTCGTCGAACGTGCGCTCGAACTGTACCGCTCGCTCGGTCACTTCGTCGAGCAGGTGATCGAGATCGATGAACTGCGAACCGACCTGCTGATCGCGTCGTCCGGCGGCGAGCGCTGGGTCGCACGCTGCGATTCAAACGCCCAGATCACCGCCGGGGGCGTGAAGCTCTTCCTGACTCATCTTGCAAATTACAAGGCGCAGAAGGCGGCCCTGATCACAACTGGCATGCTGACCGGCCAGGCCCGCCAGTTGATCGCCGGCAAGCCGCTCGAGTACATTGACAGTGCAACACTCTTAAATTTCGAGCAGCTGGCGGGTGAGAAGAATCAGCCTGAAGAGCCGGATTTAGAGGATGGGACGATCGATTGGGAAGGCACGGCGAGGGGAGGCCGCACCGGCTGGCGCCGCTGGGTGCGGCCGGTTCTGATGGGGCTCACACTGCTGGCGATCCTGCTGACCATCCTGCTGTTGGCCTGGTACGGCCTGCTCCCGGTCTAGCTCAGCTGTCCAATAAGATATCACGCAATGGCTTCAAGCAGCTCCCAATCCGGGAGCTGCTTGCTCCTTTAATTCACCATGCACTGGAATTGATCGCCGCGGCCCGTCACCCGGTCCAGGTCATGCGTCCCACATAACCTGGACCGGGTAGTTCAGGCCTTCGGTGCCGGACAGCTCCAGACCGGGTAGGGCATCAGCCATTCATGGGGACGGGAGCGGATGCACGCTTCCATCCGCCGCAAGACTGCAGCCGTAATCGCCCTGACTTCTTCATCACGATTTAAACCTTCGAGCGGGATGATCGGGCGTATCTCTGCCCGGTAGCGCCCGGGAGCGGTAGTATGAATACAACCAAACAGCACCCGGGAGCCGGTCAGGCACGCCAGTTCGGCATAGCCTCCTGATAGCCGGCTTGGTCGGCCGAAGAACTCCTGTGGTTCACCCTGCTGCTGCGGCAGGTCAGCTCCGAGCGCGACGGTATTCCCGGCGCGCAAGTTACGTCCAGCTTCTAACAGGGCAGCCGGCGAGGCGGGGGTGATTTCGACTCCACGCCGCCAGCGGATGACGTTCATCGTCCGCGAGCTGCCGTGTGGCTCAGGGTTGCTGAGTACCTGCACTGCTGGAAAGATCTCGGGAAGTGCGAGAATCAGCATGTCGAAAGCCGTGTTGTGGATGCCGACCAGCACAGTGCCTTCAAGCGAGCTGAAGACATCGTATAGTGTTTGTCTGGAGAGATGATCCAGATCGATCCGGTCGAGGACACGTTCCCGGCGCTTGGACAGCAGTAGATAGAGGTCGGTATAGCCATGCATCGCGTTGGCAAGCTGATGGGCCACGTCCACCGTCAGGCTGGGTGAATTGACGGATATCCTGCGCACCACACTCATATTGGCGTAAAGCGCCGCGATGAACGGCAAGCGGCGCTGACGCGCGA
>Ga0307424_1000454_pt1 | contig 21901 bp, 23 predicted proteins | sample SalMarWE160320MG_FD_202157 | JGI IMG/M metagenome (GOLD analysis project Ga0307424, IMG submission 202157) | Salt marsh sediment microbial communities from the Plum Island Ecosystem LTER, Massachusetts, United States - WE1603-20 | ecosystem: Environmental > Aquatic > Marine > Intertidal zone >... | reverse complement strand
AACGGGCGCACAGAACTCGGCTTACAGCCCCGCCAGCCTCCGCCCTCACGTCCAACGAGGCGATGCCCTGAACCGGCCGATGCAACGCCTGATCCTCATCATGCTCGCGGCCCCGACCGGGGCCTGCATGAGCGCGGCTCCCCCGCCGGCACCCGCGTTGCCGACAGTCGTGCGGCTCACGCCCGGAACGGTGACCTACCGGCTGATCGAGCGGCGGCTGGTGACCCAGACCTTCCACGGACGACCCATGGTGAGCGAGGCGCGGATGGAGACCGCGCTGGAGGTGACGCTGAGCGCGACCGATTCCGCGTTCGCGCTCGTCGCGGTCGTCGAGTCCCTGTCCGTGCGGGGCGATGCAGGCTTCCCACCCGGCGCGGCGGCGGGCGCGCAGGGCGTACGCCTCACCGCCAGCCTGACGCCCACCGGCGAGCTCACGGACCTCGCGGCGCCCGCCGGCACCAACCCCGTCATCGATCGGTTGCTCCTGCGACTCCCGGATCTCCTGCCCCGCGTTCCGCCAGACGGCGCCGTCCCCAACACCACGTGGGCCGATAGTATCGAGTCCCACGGCCAGACCGGCGGCATTCCCGTCACCGTTCGCACGCGCGCGTCACACCGCTCGGGCGGTTGGATCGAGCAAGGCGCCACACGCGTACTACCCGTGACGAGCCATGCCACTTACGAGCTATCCGGCGAAGGCCGACGCGATGGACAGTGGATTTCCCTGACGGGCCATGGCCGCCGCGTGACGCACCGTGTCCTGATGGCGGACGGTCGGATTGTGGAGGGCTCCTCCGCTGACACGCTCGAGGCGGAACTCTCGCTGCCTGAGGCTGGGGCGGTCATTCCCGTGACGCAAACGAGCGTGGATACCGTACGAACGGTGGGGCGATGATACGGACGCTGCTGTTGGTGCTAGTGCTGTGGACGAGCGCGCGGACGGCGGTCGCGCAATATCGCGGGCCGCGGTCGGCGGACTACCTGTTCGGAACGTCAGCCCGGGGTTCGCGTGCCAGCTGGGTCAACCCCGCCGCGCTCGGCACGACCGCCGAGGCGTCCATCATGATCGAGGGGTTCGTCGAGCGGGATGCCGCGGGTGGCTATCCCCTTGCCCAGTACACGCTTGGCTTCAGCAGCCGCGGTTTCGCCTTCGGGTACCGCCGAGACCGCTTTGGTGGAGGTATCGGCGGGAATACCTGGCGCGTGGCAATCGGGCGGGGCCTGGGACGCGTCGCGGTCGGTGCCGGGCTGAGCATGTACGGCGGATCGCAGCAGGCCCTCGACATCGGTTTCCGCTACCAGCTGGCCTCGACGCTCGGGCTAGCATTCAAAGTCGAGAACATCCTGCAGCCGCAGGTGCGGGATTCATCGCTGCGGTTCGGTGGAACCGTGGGAATTGGCTGGACGCCATTGCGGAGCGTCGGACTGGATCTCGAAACCCGCGGGAGCGACAAGTTGGGAAGTAACGGAGTCCTGCTTGCCTCCCGCGTGGGCCTCCGCATTGGCATCCCGACTCGGCTCCCGGTATTGCTCACCGGCGTCCTGGACTTCGATGACGGCTTTTCCCCCATCCGACTGCTGGTGGGTCTCACGCTGGGTGCCGACTACCAATTGAGCACCGTCGCCGCCGGGTCCCGGCTGCCGAGTGGCAACGTTTTCTCCGGGGTGAGCGTCGTGGGAGAGGCGCGCAAGCGGCTCCGTTGACCGCCTGAGGGATGCTCTGCGCCAGCCGTGTGGGGTCTCTACGTCCGCCGCAGTGCGCGAGGGACGTGGGCTCGGTCGCCCGCCCCTCCCGGACGCGTCACCCGGGACCCTCGGCGCGACTGGTGTGAGGTCCCCTAGTCCACCAGCCGCAGTGGCATCACCAGGCACAGGTAGGACGCTGGATCGTCCCAGCCGGCCGGCTCGACCGTTGCCGCCCGCTCCGGTGCCTTCATCGTGACGCGCACCTCATCGGTGGGCATGTACTTCAGAATCTCCAGCAAATAGTTGGCGTTGAACCCGATCTCCATGGGTTCACCTTCATAGGTCACCGCCATCTCATCGTTTGCTTCCCCGAGATCCGGCGTGCTGACGGTGAACCGCAGTGCTCCCCCGCTGAATGCCAGTCGCACGCGGTGGGTCTGATCACTCGCCACCACCCCGACACGACGCAGGGATGACGCAAATGCCTGCTTGTCAACGACTGCAACCCTGTCGTTATCCCGGGGAATCACCTGCTCGTAGTTCGGGTACGGACCCTCGATCAGGCGGGTGTACACGTACGTCTGGCCGCGGCGGAAGCCGAGGTGGTTCTCGCTCCGCGCGATTTCTATTTCCTCCCCGGAACCGAAGAGTCGCCGAACTTGATCCAGCGCCTTCGGTGGCACGATGAAGTCCCCGGACTGCTTACCACCACCCACGGCTACATCCATGCGTGCCAGCCGGTGCCCGTTCGTGGCCACCATCCGCATCTGCTCTTTCCGGAGCTCCCACAGCACCCCGTTTAGAATGGGCCGACTTTCCTCCGTGGACGCGGCAAAGGCCACGTGACCAATCAGCTTCTGGAGATCCGCCGAGGTGACGGTCCATGCACCCTCGAAGCGTACGGGTGGGAACGTCGGGAATTCATCGCGTGGGATACCCAGGAGCTTGAACCGCGCGCGGCCGCACTCAAGGGTGACACGCTGCTCACCAGAGGACGTCACCCGGATCGCCGCGCTCGGGAGCTCCCGTACGATCTCCACCAGCTTCCGCGCGGGGAGCGTCACCGCTCCCTCCGTATCCACCTCCGCTGGCACCACCGTACTCACGGCGATGTCGAGATCCGTCCCCGAGAGGCGAATACCGTCCTGGACAGCCTCGACCAAGATGTTCGACAGCACCGGCAGTGTGGTCTTGGTTGGAACCGCGTTGGCAACGGCCAACAGACCTTCCTGCAAGCGCTCCCGCGTGATGGTGAACTTCATGGTGTCCCTTACCGAAGTGGAGTAATGAATACGACGTCTACTCTATTATAAGAATCTAGTAGTAGTAGTAGAGACCCTGGAAACCTTGATGACCACCCTAACCCATTGCGGTACCACGTGCTGTCTTCCCACTGACGTGTGGAGCGATGTGTACTGCCGTCGGATTCTACCGGAGTTCCTCACATGACTACGCACGTCCCAACATCCGTTCACGAGTCATGTGGCTGAAATGTTCATGGTGCTGCGAGTTCCCGGCGCGCCATCGACACCCGGTCACGGAACTGTTGGTCGCTGGCCATCTCGCGCTCGACCTTCCCCAGGCTGTGAATCACGGTAGAGTGGTCGCGGCCACCAAAGGCCTGCCCGATTTCCACGAGTTGCATCCCCAAGAGGTCACGCGCGAGGAACATGGCGACTTGGCGCGGCACCGTGAGTGATTTGGTGCGTGCCTTGGAGCGTAGTCCTTCAGGTGTGACTCCCCAACGCCGAGCGACGACTTCCTGCACGCGCGCGATGCTCGGCACGGCACGGCTGGCCTCCGCCGCACTGTCCGCCTGCTTGATCTTGTCCGAGAGCGCTTCCCGCGCCAATTCGATCGAGATTTCCCGGTGCTTCAAGGACGCGTAGAGCAGGAGCTTGATGATGCAGCCTTCGAGCTCCCGGACGGAGCTCCGGACGTACTCGGCGATGAACCGCAGCACGTCGTCGGGGATCGTCAGCTCCAGGTGATCCTGTTCGGCTTTCTTTCGGAGAATGGCGATGCGGTGTTCGAGGTCGGGCTGACCGATGTCGGCAACCATTCCCCACTCGAAGCGGCTGACGAGACGGGACTCTAGGCCCGGGATCTCCTTTGGGGGCCGGTCGGAGGTCAGGACGATTTGTTTGCCCGCCTCATGCAAGGCATTGAAGGTGTGGAAGAATTCCTCCTGGGTCATTTCCTTGCCTTCCAGGAAGTGCACGTCATCCACGAGGAACATGTCCACTTCACTGCGATAGTGCTTTCGGAAGTCAGGCATGTTGCGGCCGTGAATGCCCTCGATTACCTCGTTGATGAACTGCTCGGCCCCCATGTAGGCGACATGCGTGCTGGGCTGACGAGCGAGGAAGGCGTGGGCAATCGCCTGCATCAGGTGTGTCTTACCAAGCCCCGTCGCGCCGTAGATGAAGAGCGGGTTGTAGGTCTTCCCGGGCGCCTCGGCCACCGCGTGCGCGGCGGCCGCGGCGAGCTCGTTGGATTTCCCGATGACGAAGGTCTCGAAGAGATACCGCTCGTTGAGCGGCGTGGCACGACGGGCTAGGAGGTGTTCCGGTGCTGTGGGGGCAACCGGCACGAAGAAGTCCATCTGCGGACGTGCGGCGCGCTCTTCCTGGACGCGGAAGACGACCTCGAGCGGCTCACCGAACAGGCCTGCGGCCATGCGAGAGAGCGGTGTGGCGTGTTTAGAAACGTTCCACTCGACCGCGAATTGGTCGGGGGCCGCCACGGTCAACTTCCCACCCTCTAACGAGATGGCGCGCGCGGGCTCGAGCCAGGTGCGCACGGTCGCATCCGGAAACTCGCGGCGCGCTTCGCCCAGCAAGCGCGACCACGCTTCTTTTGCCGAAATGTCCATCTGCAGCGTAGCGAAAACCGGTAGGAGGTTCGAAGGGCAGCCGATGTTACGTCGCCAATGTGGAAAAGTCAACCTTGACCGCAATTGCTTGTCCGGGTACGTTTTCCGGCTCACTTGAGGGTTGATCGATGCAGCCGACGTACCAGCCGCGGAACAAGCGGCGCATTCGCAAACATGGCTTCCGCGCCCGCATGAAGACGCGATGGGGGCGAGCGGTGCTTAGCCGGCGGCGCAAGAAGGGCCGGCGGCAGTTGACCGTCAAGATTCCGTCCAAGCACGGAGTCGCCTGACGGCCGAGGGCCTCCCTCGGCACTGGCGTCTCACGCGCGCGGCCGACCTTCAGGCAGTGGTGTCCGGCGGCACCCGTCGACGTTCCCCCCGCCTCGAGATCCTCTGGCGTGCCAACGACCGTGGTCACCCGCGACTCGGTGTGGTTACCCCTCGATTCGGTCACACGGCGGTGGCACGCAATCGGCTACGCCGCCGCCTCCGGGAGCACGCCCGCCGACAAATGCTGCCCGAACTATCGGCGATCGACCTGCTCATTCGCGCGCGTCCGGCGGCGTATGGCGCGCGTGACGCCGAGTTGACGAGCGATTTAGAGCAATGGACGCACCTGCTCTCGTAGGATTGTGGCCTCGTCGTCTGGCGGCTGGGCTCATCCGCGCCTACCAGGTCGCGGCGTCCCCGTTCCCCTCGCCGTGCCGTTTCACCCCATCCTGCTCCAGCTACACCCTCGAGGCCGTGCGACGCTACGGCGTGCTTCGGGGCGCGTGGCTCGGGGTACGGCGCGTGGCCCGCTGCCATCCGTTCGGCGGCCACGGTTACGACCCGGTTCCGTGAGGCGTTGATGGACCGTCGCCTCCTGCTCGCTATTGCGTTGATGGTACTCGTGGTCTTCGTACCGTCGCTCCTCTGGCCTCCCACGCCGCAGCCACCCCAAGCGGAGGGGCCCGACTCGCTGGGGGTGGTGGATACGGGCACGAGTGTCGGTTCCGCCGTGGAAGCTCCGCCGACGCTCGGTCCGGCACCGGTGGAACCACCAGTGGCGCGGAGGCCGGAGGACCGCGTGAGTGACAGCCTCCCGGAGCGCATGGTGGTCGTGGAGTCGCCGCTGTATCGCTACGAGTTCTCGACGCGGGGTGGCCGGCTCGCGCGGGCAACCTTGCGGGACTTTCGCTCCTTCGCGCCCGCCGACAGCGGGCCCGCGCAGCTGATCCCGCCCGAGAGTCGGTTCCTAGCGCTGGGATACGTCGTCGGGGCCGATACCGTGCAGCTCGGTGATTTTGCCTTCGCACCCGATGCGGACACGGTGCACGTCGGGCCCGACGGAGGCACGCTCCAGTTGCGCGGACGGGTGGGAAGCCGGGACGTGGAGCTGCGGTATCGATTCCAACCCGACACCTACCGATTCGACATCGAAGGCGAGGTCATTGGGGGTCTCGAGGGCGTGCTCACGGTTGGACTCGGCCCGCGCCTCCGTTCGATCGACGCCGATACGGTAACGGATATCCGGTCCTACGGCGTGGTGACCAAGGCCCGGCGCACCGAGCGTCTCAACTTCCGTTCGCTGGACCCGGGAGAACGGCGGGAGCTCACCGGCCCGTTCGAGTGGGTGGCGATCAAATCCAAGTATTTTGTTCAGGCGGTGCTCGCCATCGAGGAGTCGAGCCCGCAGTTCGGGGGCGCGGTGGCCCTTGGCGGGCCGAAACCCGGCAAGTTCGAATCGGCTGTGGACGTGACGGCCTCGCTCCCGGTGGCGGATGGGCGGTTCCATCTCAGTGCATTCGTCGGCCCGCAGGACAACCGCCGGCTCAAGCGCATCGGACACGATTTCGATGACGTGAACCCCTACGGCTGGATCATGCGACCGATCATTCGCCCGGTCGTGGACTACGCCATCCTGCCGGTGCTGTTCTGGATGCACGAGCGGTTGAGCATCGGCTATGGCTGGGTCCTGATCCTGTTCGGCATTCTGGTTCGCCTGCTCCTCTGGCCGCTCAACCAGAAAGCCATGCGGTCGTCGACCGCCATGCAGGCCATCCAGCCTGAGCTGAAGGACATCCAGGAGCGGTACAAGAGCGAACCGCAGAAGCTCCAGCAGGAAATGCTGAAGCTGTACAAGGAGCACGGCGTGAATCCGCTCGGCGGATGTCTCCCGATGCTCATTCCGATGCCCGTGCTGTTCGCGCTGTTCTTCGTGTTCGCCAACACGATCGAGTTCCGGGGCGTCTCGTTCCTGTGGCTTCCCGACCTGGCCCGCGCGGACCCGTACTACATCATCCCGATCGTGATGGGCGCCTCGATGTTCCTCCTGTCGTGGATCGGTCAGCGGAACATGCCGCCCAATCCGCAGACGAAGATGATGATGTACATCATGCCGGGCATGTTCACCTTCCTGTTCCTGAACTTCTCGTCGGGGCTCAACCTGTACTACGCGGTGAGCAACATCTCGAGCCTGCCGCAACAGTGGTTGATCTCCCGGGAACGGGCGCGCCGCCTCGCGACACGGGGCAAGGGGTAGCGCTGCCGCGAACTGGCGTGAACAGGGGCCCCGCTTCGGGGCCCTTTCTCGTTCTCGGCCGGAGCGGCACTTTCCGGACATGCTGCTCGATGTGATCGCCGCGCAGGCGACCCCCGCCGGCCGCTCCGCGGTGGCGTTGATCCGCCTGTCGGGTCGTGGCGCCTTCGACGTGGCCGCGCAGGTGATCACGCCGTTCGCCACGTCGCAACCACGCCACATGCGCCGCGCGCAGGCGCGCGATCCATGGTCGCACGACATCCTCGACGACGTGCTCTACGCGGTCTACCCGGGCCCGTCCTCGTACACGGGCGACGACCTCGTCGAGCTCACCTGTCACGGTGGCCTGCTCGCTCCCGCCGAGATCCTCGCGGCGCTCTGCGCGGCCGGTGCGCGGCCCGCGAGCGCCGGGGAGTTCACGCGCCGCGCGGTGCGGCACGGCAAGTTGGACCTGCTCCAAGCCGAGGCCGTCGGCGACCTCATCGATGCCACGGCCCCGGCCCAGCGCCGGGCGGCGCTGGTTCAACTGGACCGCGGCACGTCCGAACGCGTTGGCGCCCTGCGGGATCGCATCCTCGGGCTCGAGGCCCTGGTCAGCTACGACATCGACTTCCCGGAGGAAGATGACGGCCCGGTGTCCGCAGATCAGATCGCTGCTGCGTTTGCCGAGGCCCGGGCCGCGATCGGATCGCTACTGGAAACGGCCGCCGATGGCGCGCGGCTGCACCACGGCGCGCTGGCCGTCATCGCCGGGCCGCCGAACGCCGGCAAGTCCTCCCTCTTCAATGCCCTGCTTGGCCAGGATCGCGCGATCGTCACGGAGATTGCGGGAACCACACGTGATGCCATCGAGGCACCCGTCGTCTGCGACGGCTTCCCGTTCCGGCTCGTCGATACGGCGGGGCTGCAGGACAGCGGCGATCGCCTGGAGCGCCTCGGCATCGAGGTGAGCCGGCGCTACCTCGAGGCGGCGGACGTCGTGATTCTGTGCGTCGAGGCTGGGCGGCCGCTCGCGCACGCGGAGGAGGCGTTCCGAGCCGGTACCGACGCGCCGACCCTGCTGGTGCGCACCAAAGGTGATCTCGTCCCGGAAGTGGGCGGCGCCGATCTGGTCGTCTCCGTGATCACCGGCGCCGGGCTCCAGAGCCTACGGACCCGCCTGGCGAGCCTCGCCTTCGGATCGCTCGTGGATCAGGCGGATCCCGGTCCCGTGCTGGTGCGTGAGCGACACCGCGTCGCGCTTGCTCGGGCGCTGGACGAGCTGGATCACTTCGCGGCCGCGCGGGCGGAGGGTGTGGAAGGGGCCGTCGCCGCCGTTCACCTGCGAACGGCCGTCACCGTGCTCGAAAGCGTGATCGGCCTGGTGACGCCGGACGACGTCCTGGATCGTGTCTTCGCGACGTTCTGCGTGGGCAAGTAGGCGGGTGGTTCAGGGCGGAGCGTCGTCCTCGCCGAGCGCGAGCCTCCAGACCTCGTCCGCCAGCCACTCGAGGCGCTCTTGCGCGTGTTCGAGCTCGTGCGGTGGCAGGGACGGCAGGGTCCGCCGGACCACGCGAACGTGCTGCACGAGCTCGTCGAGGGCCTCCCGGAGTTCGCGGTGCGTTCGGCGTTCGTCCGGCGTGGTGATGCGTTTCCGGGTGGTCACGCCGTCTGCGCTCCCGACGCGCTCTCGTCGAGCGTGACGACCGCCTCGGCGGACAGGCGCACGGCGTCGGCCAGGCCCCGCTCGGCGACGGCGGCCTCCGCGAGCCGCCAGCCGACATAGTAGCCGGCGCGCTCGGGAATCACGCGCCCGCCCACGAGCCGCTGCGCGGGCGACATCCCCCCGGAGAGGTACCGGAGTCGGAGACCGAGCGCGTGCTGATCCAACTCGGCAGTGATCGCCCGCCGCAGGAACGCATCCAATTCCCGCAGCCGCCGGTACTGGCGTCGCGAATACCCGAGGTAGTCCCACGGGTCGAACCCGGGCGCGATCTCCCGCGCTGCTAGGACGGCGAGGCCCTCGTTCACGAGCAACTCTCGGAGGGACGCCCGGCTCCCGCTTTCCCAGTAGTCGTAGACCCCCCCGGCCTCGGCAACGATCCGGCCCAACTCGCTCTCGCTTCGTGGTGACGTGTAGCGCACGACGTGGGCGACCTCGTGGGCAATCCACACCGTGAGGAGCCGAGGGTCGAGTCCGAGGCCGAGCGTGTCCGGATTCGGTCGGCCGGTGAAGTGCTCCAAGCAGACGAACGCCACGCCTCGCCCGCCAACCACCAGCTCGCCCGCGTTGGCGGCGCCCACGCCGACCATGACGTACAGGTCTATCGGGCAGTCCGCTTCGAGGGCCACTTCGCAGGTACGGAGCGTGTCCTCGGCGAGTTGGACGACGTTGACGGATGCCAGCAGTCGCCGCAGATCGCGCCGGTCAGCCGCGACCGTTCGGCGCACGACCTCTTCGGCATGCGGACTCTCGAGGTCCAGGACGTAGTTCCGCCAATAGGCCCCGAGCACCGGCCGGTGCGTTTCGAGATAGCGATGGTAGGCGGCGACGGGGTCGCGCGCGTCGAGCGCGGAGAGAAACTCGGGGACGAGGTTGACGAGCATCGCGGCGACTCGAATCTGCGATGCGCGCTCGGACGTGACAAGGGTGCGCTAGGGTTCGAGGATTCGCTCGAGCTCGTCGGCATCGTCGGCGCGATAGCCGAAGAGCACGATTACGTCGAGGTGATCCGCGTCGGGCGAGGAGCGGATCGCGTCGAGCATCGCCTCGGCGGCGTCGCGCACGGGAATGCGACCGACGCCGGAGCCGAGCACCGGCATGGCGATGCGGGCATCACCGTGCTCGGCGGCGAGGCGGAGGGCGGCCGTGGTGGCCTGCCCGATGACTGCCAGCGTCGTGGGCTCGTTTCCCATCACCGCGGCATGAATCACGTGACGCACCCCCAGCTTCCCGGCGCCGGTGATGGCGGCCTCGCCCACCCGGATGGGTCCGTGCTCGTCACACGCTTGTTGAATCGAGGGACCGCCGGCTTGGCGGATCGCGCCCGCGACGCCGACGCCGAGCACCAACTGGTCGTTCGCGGCGTTGACGATAGCATCGCCTTCGAAGGTCGTGAGATCGCCCTGGCGCACGCGGATGCGTGGAGCCACGCTATTCCTGGCGCAACCGCCGGCTCACATCGTCCAAAAACCGACGCTCCGCAGCGGTGAGGCTGGTGATTCCCTCGCGTGAGATCTTGTCGAGCACGCGGTCCATCTCCCTGACGGGGTCGTCCCGCGTGGGATGGACCGGTGGCCGCTCCACGGCCGGCTCTCCACCGACGGCCTCGGAGTGATGGGCCACGAGCACGGGCTGCGCAGGCGCCACCCCCTCGGGCAATGCGCCCCGCCGCTCGACGAACTCGCCGCCTTTCAGGTAGAGGAAGCCCAGCAGGAAGCCACCGAGGTGCGCGAGGTGGGCCACGCCGTCCCTCGTCTCCAACAGGAACGGGACGAGGCCGAGCACGGCCAGGAAGCCCACGAGGAGCCCGGCGGGGACGGGCCACGGCAGTGGGAAGACGAACACCCGCGCTTCGGGCCAGGCGAAGGCGAACGCCAGCGCCACCCCGAAGACGGCGGCGGAAGCGCCGCCGAACGGTCCGACGTGGGGCGTGAGGAGCGCCAGGCCGAACGCCGCCAGCGGCCCGCCGAGGCCGCAGAGGACGTAGAAGCGCAAGAACGTGCCCCCACCCATCCGGCGCTCGACGGCGGGGCCGAACAGCACCAGCATCAGCGCGTTGACCGCCAGGTGCAGCAGGCTCTGATGCACGAACATGTACGTCAGGAAGGTCCACGGTTGCTGTGCAGCCGCACGGGGCACAAACCCCAGCGTCTGAAGGAACCACGGACCGGTGAACACCGTCGCGCCGAGGAGGTAGACGGCGGCGTTCACCGCGAGCAGGCGGCGAACCCAGGGGGTCAACGGGAAGGGCGTCGGCGACGTCATGGCGGACTGGTCGGGCGTCTATGGTACCGGCTCAGAGGGGAAGTTTGTTCCCCATTTGCGATCGCGCCAGTCCCAGGCGGCAGATCGTGTCGCACAGGGTCGGGAAGTCGATCCCGACCGCGGCCGCCGATTGCGGGAGCAGGCTCGTCCGAGTGAGCCCTGGAAGCGTGTTGGCTTCAAGACACAGGGGTGCCCCCTCCGCCGTGAGGCGGAAGTCCACACGCGAGAAGTCCCGCAGCTTGAGCGCCTCGTGGGCCCGAACGGCAAGCGCTTGGAGGCGGGCGGCCATCGCCGGTGGGATGTCCGCGGGGAACGTCTCGCGCGTGAGCCCAGGCGTGTACTTGCATTCGTAGTCGAAGATCTCGTGTGCCGGCTCGATCTCGCCGACGGCGAGGGCCCGGTCGCCGCCGACGCCGACCGTGAACTCCCGGCCTGGCACGTACGCTTCGAGCATCACCTCGGTATCGTAGGCGGACGCGATGTCCACCGCCGCGCGAATCTCGTCGGGCCGCCGCACAACGGTGAGGCCCACGGTGGAGCCCACGTTCACCGGCTTGACGATGAGGGGGAACCCGAGCGGCGCGATGGCGGCGGGATCGGCGGGCCACATGACCCAGGCGGCCGTCGGAACCTCGCGGAAGGCGAACAGGCGCTTTGCCATGTCCTTGTCCATCGCGACACAGCTCCCCAGCGCGCCACTTCCCACATACGGCACGCACGCCAGATCGAGCAACGCCTGCAACCCGCCGCCCTCTCCCTGCCGCCCGTGGAGCACCGGGAACACCAAATCCGCGTCCCGGATGGCTGGCAGCTCGACCAGTCGCGGGCCCAGCTCCCGGCCCGCGAGCTCGGCCAGGGCGGTGACTGACGGCGGCTCGCGTCCCACAGCCGGTACGAGCAGGCGGGCCTCGTCCGCCGCTGTGAGTACGCCCGACGTCGTGTCCACGGCAACGACCTCGTACCCGAGGCCGCGAAGTGCCGCCACGACCTGCGCGGCGCCGGCGAGGGCCACATCCCGCTCGGGTGTCGACCCTCCGGTGATCACGGCGATGCGGGTCACGGCCGGTAGGTCACCTTGTACAGTGCCGTTTCCCAGAGCTCCACTGCGGTCACGGCGGCCCCCGAGGGATGCTCGGTCACCTGAGTGCCGACGCGCTCAGCCACCACCCGGGCAATGGTCTCGGCGGTCGGGAGCCGCCCGGCGAACGCGTCGAGGTCGTTCAGGTAGCGGTGCTCGAAGTCGGCCACCGCGTCCCCGGTCCACCGCTCCAGGTCGCGGAAATCGACGCCCATGCCCAGGCGGTCGAGACGCTCGGCGGGGATCCCAATCGTGACGCGCACACGCCAGTTGTGGCCGTGCATCCGGGAGCACATATCGACGCCGGGGAGCGTGTGGGCAGCCGCGAACGTCGCCTCAGCCGACAAGAGGAAGCTGCCCGTCATCGCAGGCCCTGCACGTGATGCAGCACGTCGTACCGGGTCACGATGCCGCACAGGCATCCGTCGCGTTCCACCAGCACCGCCGGCGTCTCCCGGGACAGGACGGAACTGAACCGCTCGAGCGCGGTGTCCACGTCCACGACGGGGTACGCCGTCTCCATTTGCTCGCGCACCGGACGGTCCAGCGACGATGGGTTGCCGATGGCCAGCGCCATGAGCGCCGCCTCGGTCACGGCGCCGACGCAGCTGCCGTCGGCCACGACCGGGAGCTGCGACACGTCGTAGGACGTCATCAGGTTCAGCGCCTGCCGCGCGGTGCTCGTCGCATCCACCGTGACCAACGGTGGCGCTTCGTTCGCCTTCGCCTCCAGCAGCGTTCGGGCGGTGACCCGGTCGGACGGCAGCAACTGATGCTCGCGCAGCCACTCGTCGTTGAACAACTTCGAGAGGTAGCGCTCGCCGGTATCGCACAGCATGACGACGACGCACGCGTCGGGGTCGTCGACCGCGCGCGCGACGCGCAGCGCCACGGACACGTTGAGCCCCGTGGAGCCCCCGACGAACAACCCATCCTCCCGCACCAGCCGACGCGCGATCTGGAATGCGTCCGCGTCGGTCACGGTGTGGTACTCGTCGACGTAGTCGAGGTGCAGGGTTTCCGGGATCTTGTCGTTCCCGATCCCTTCGACCTTGTACGGGTGTCCCGCGCCGATCTGTCGCGACCGAAAGTACTCGGCGAGAATCGAGCCCTGCGGGTCCCCGGCGATCACACGAATCTTGGGATTCCGCTCCTTGAGGTAGCGTCCCGTTCCACTCAGCGTTCCACCCGTGCCCGCCGCCGCCACGAAATGGGTCACCCGACCCTCCGTCTGCTCCCAGATCTCCGGCCCCGTCGTGCGGTAGTGGGCCTCAGGGTTCACCTGGTTGTAGAACTGATTGGCCAGAACGGCGCCCGGCGTGGCCTTGGCGATGGCCTTGGCCTTCATCACGTAGTTGTCGGGATGATCGGGCGGCACGGCAGTGGGCGTAATGATGACCTCCGCACCAAACGCCTTGAGGAGTCGGACCTTCTCGCTGGACATCTTGTCCGGCAGGGTGAACACGCAGCGATAGCCCTTCACCGCCGCGGCGAGGGCGAGCCCCACGCCCGTGTTGCCGGACGTGCCCTCGACGATGACGCCGCCGGGCTTCAACTCCCCGCGCCGCTCGGCGTCCTCGATGATCGCGATCCCAATGCGATCCTTCACGGATCCACCGGGATTGAAAAACTCCGCCTTGCCGTAGATCGGCGTGCGGATGTCCTCGGCCACGCGCTGCAGTCGGATAAGGGGTGTCCACCCGATCGTCGCGAGGACGTCGTCGTAGGGCTTCGCATGTGGCGGCACGATCAGGAACCCTCTCCGGCAGGGGACTCCGGACGCCGGAACTGCACGGGTTGCAGAAACGCCGTCGCGACCGGCACGCCGTCGCGCCGGGCGGGCGCGAACCGCATGGACGGGACCGCCTCGACGGCCGCGGAGTCGAGCCGCGGTTGTCCGCTGCCCTCCGCGACGCGGGTGGACTCGGGGATGATCCGGCCGTGCTCATCGGTATACAATCGCAAGACGACGGTGCCTTCCGTGCCCGTCGCGTAGAGGTCGGGCGGATAGCGCACCGGCGTCTCGGGGTTGGTCAGGACGGGCGGCTCGAAGCCCGATGGTGACGGGGGTTGGGAGTCCCGCGTGGCTTCTTCCTGGCCGCCGCAGGCGAGGGCAACGAGCAGCCACACGGCCAGCGGGGATCGACGTTTCATGGTGCCTCCGCCCGTCGTTTGAGATCGGCGAGACGCGACAGGGCCTCCAGCGGGGTCATGGAATCTGGATCCAAGGTCCGGAGTTCGTCGAGCACGGGGTGCGGCTCCTGCGCGAACAGCGGAAGCTGCGATCGGTCGATCCGGGGCGGCGGCTCGCGTCCCGCCACGTGGTGTCCCGCCTCGAGCATCGTGAGGATCTCTCCGGCCCGCTCGACCACCTGCGTCGGCAAGCCCGCGAGTCGTCCAACGTGTATCCCGTAGGAGCGGTCGGCTCCGCCCGGCTCGAGGCGGTAGAGGAAGACGATGTCATGTCCCTCCTCGCGAACCCCGACGTTGAAATTACGCGCGTGGGCGAGTTCCTCAGTGAGCTGCGTGAGCTCGTGGTAATGCGTCGCGAATACCGTCATGCATCCGACGCGATCGTGCAGGTGCTCGGTCACGGCCCACGCGATCGCGACCCCGTCGTACGTCGCGGTCCCGCGCCCGATCTCGTCCAGCAGCACGAGGCTCCGAGGTGTGGCGGCGTGCAGAATCGCGCTCGTTTCACTCATCTCTACCATGAACGTCGATTGGCCGAGCACGACGTTGTCGCTCGCACCGACGCGGGTGAAGACGCGGTCGACGATCCCCATCCGTCCCGAGCGTGCCGGGACGAAGCAGCCGGACTGCGCCAGCACGACGGCGAGCCCAAGCTGGCGAAGCACGGTGGACTTCCCCGCCATGTTCGGGCCGGTGAGGAGCATCACGCGCTGGCGCTCGTCGAGGAGAATGTCGTTCGCGATGAACTTGCCAGCCGGCAGCCGTCGCTCGACAACGGGGTGCCGGCACTGGCGGAGATCCAGGACCGTCTCCTCGGTGAGCTCGGGACGGGTGTACCCTTCGCGGTGGGCGGTTTCCGCGAAGCTCGCGAGCACGTCGAGGGCGGCGATGGCGCGAGCAACGGCTTGGATCCGCGCGAGCCGTTCGTGAACGGCGGCGCACAGGCTGTCGAACAGCTCGCGCTCGCGCGCCAGGGCGAGGTCCTCAGCCTGCAGGACCTTCGCCTCGTACTCCTTGAGTTCGGGGGTGACATAGCGCTCGGCCCCGGTCAGGGTCTGGCGCCGTTCGAAGTGCGCCGGCACGAGGTGGCGATTCGCCTTGCTGATCTCGAGGTAGTACCCAAACACCCGGTTGTAGCCGACCTTGAGCGAGTTGATGCCCGTGCGCTCCCGCTCCCGCGCCTGGAGCGAGGCAATGAACTGTTTGCCGCCGTCTCTGAGGGCACGCTGCTCGTCGAGCGTCGCGTCCACGCCGCTCCGCACGGACTCCCCGTCACCCAGAGCCGCCGGCGGGTGGTCCACGAGCTGGGAGGCCAGGACGTCGGCGAGGTCCGCGAGCAGGTCGAAGCCCGCCACCAGTTGCTCCAGGGCGGTGCTGCCTTCCCGCCGCGCCAGTCCATCGAGGGCGTTGAGCACGTCGGGCATCCGCTGAACGGAGTCGCGCAGACCGCCGAGGTCTCGTGGCGTCGCGCGCCGCGCGGCCGCGCGGCCCGCGAGACGCTCCAGGTCACGCACGCCGGCGAGGGCCTCCCGCAGGCGGTCGCGGCCGCGCGCGTCATCCACCAGCACGGCGACGGCGTCGTGGCGGAGGCCAAGGGCGGCTAGGTCGCGAAGCGGCGCGAGGAGCCACTGCCGCATTAACCGCCGGCCCATCGGGGTCCGGGTGCGATCGACCACCGCCAGGAGCGTTGCGTCCCGATCCCCCGCCCGCACCGGCTCGACGAGCTCCAGATTGCGCCGCGTCATTTCGTCGAGCACCATGGTCGCGGCGGCCCGCCGCACCGCCGGCCGCGCGAGCTGGGGGAGTCCTCCGGGCTGCAATTCCCGGACGTAGTGGAGCAGCGCGGCGGCCGCCGCAACCGCAGGTCCGTCGGTTTCCGTGATATCCAAGCCCATGGTGCTGCCGAGCGCGAACCAGCGACAGATCTCCTCGGTCCCAAGTTGGGCATCGAACTCCCAGCCCTCTCGCTCCGTGCGAGTGGTTGCTCCGGGCGAAGGGATCACGGTGCCGGGGGGGACCACGATCTCCCGGGGGGCGTAGCGGCTGAGCGCCGCCGGGACGTCATCTGCCGGGACCGTCTCGAGCACGAATTCCCCGGTCGAGATGTCGATGGCCGCGATGCCGGTGGTGGGACCGGGAGCGACCGCGACGAGGAAGTTGTTGGCGGCGTCGTCCAGCAGGTCCTCGCTGAGCACCGCGCCGGGCGTCACGGTTTCGACCACTTCGCGGCGCACGACGCCTTTTGCAGTGTGCGGGTCTTCGACCTGCTCGCAGATGGCGACGCGAAACCCGCGTTGCACCAATCGGCGCACGTACTCCGTCTTCGCCTTCACCGGAACGCCGGCCAGCGGCACGTCCGCGGCGCCGCCGTTGTTGCGGGCGGTCAGGGTGAGGCCGAGCTCGCGGGCGGCCACGTGGGCGTCCTCGAGGAACATCTCGTAGAAGTCGCCCATGCGGAAGAACAGGATCGCGTCTTGGTGGCGACGCTTGATCTCCAGGTACTGCTGCATCAGAGGAGTCGTGCTGGCGCGTCCCGCCTTCGGGGTCACCGGCGCTCCTCGACGATGAACGGTGTGCCGCCGAGTTTGCGGCGTAGCTCCGCCTGTATCCGCTGAGCTTCATCGCGGGATCGGTAGCTGCCGACCCGGACCTTGAACAAGCCGGCCTCGCGGACGACGCGCGCCTGGTAGCCCGCCGCGGCGAGCTGCCGCATGGTCTCATCGGCCGCCCCGGCGGTTCCCACGGCGGCAACCTGGACGGCGTAGACGGTCACCCCGCCGGTGGGCGGCGGCGTGGCGGTGTCCCCGACGACGTTGGTGCAGCGTTGGGCGTAGTACGCGGCGCGGTTCGCGAGCTCCACGTCCGGGCCGGCAGAATCGGCCGCGAGGCGGAGATACGGGCAGGCTTCGGCGGTGTGTCCCTGTTCCAGCCGCGCGCGCGCCGCCCAATACGCCGCGGCCGCCCGCACGTCGCTCAGAGGGTAGTCGGACAGGATGCGATCGGCCGCGCGCTGGGCCGCCACAAGGTCGCGCGACGCGAACGTGAGCTGCGCGATGCGCAGCAGGGCGCCGGCGGCCCACGGGGATTCGGAGTACTCGATGCTGACGCGGCGGAACGCCACCAGGGCGCTGTCCAAGTGCTCCGCCACCATCCCGGCGGCGAACAGGGCCTGCGGGTACAGCGAATCAGACCGATTGATCGCGCCGAGCCGCGCGCGCACGAGCGCGCGCGCCGAGTCCCCCTGTCCTTCCGTCACCAGCCGAACGGCCAGCGCGAGCGTGGAGTCGGTGAGTTGTTGGGCCGCCAGGGGCGACGGAGCGAGCGCGAGTGCCAGAACGAACAGGAGCGAATGTCGGGTCATGCGGCGGCCCTCGGGCGGGGAAGCGCGAACAGCATCGTGAGCAGCACCCCGCGTTCGTCACTGATGGTGGTCGACTTCAGGCGGCGATCCGCCTCCGCTGCCACCGCGATCGCGGCGTCGAGTTCCTCGGCGGTCCAGTGTCGCGCCGCTTCGGCCCAGGCGCCGGCCTCATTCTTCCACTGGCGGACGCCGGCTGGCCGGGCCACCCTGATGCGCTCGAATACGGCCGAGGGCAGGCGTGGCCACGGAGTGCCCGCGTCCGCCAGCGCCCGGGCCAGTCGAATGCCAACCAACGCGGTGCCGAGAGCCATCACGAGCTGCACGCCCGTCACGCTCCCCTGGCGGAGCACGACGTCAAGCAACTCCGCCGCCTGCACGGCATCGCGGCGCACGACCGCCTGCACCCAGTCGGGGACGGTCTCGCCTCGGCGGATCCCGACGAGGGCGCTTACGTCGGCGGCGGACACGGTCGTGCCAACTGGCGTGGCTGCGGCGAGCTTGGCGAGTTCCTGCGCGAGCGTGCCCAAGTCGTCGCCGACGGCTGCCAGGAGGTGGTCAGCGGCGTCGGGCTCGAGCTGCATTCCGAGGTCCATAGCGCGGCGCCGCACCCACTTCACCGCGAGGCGAGGGGTGAGGGGTCCCATCTCGACCTGTCGCGCGCCGCGCGTGGCGCGAGGGTCAGGTGCGCCGGAACCACTGTGGGTCAGGATGAGCACGGTCGTTGAGGCCGGATGCGTGAGATACTGCGCGAGGACCCCCCACACCTTCGCGTTCTTGCGCCATTGCTCGACACCGCGCACCACGACCACCCGCCGCTCCGCCAACATCGGTGGTGTTTCGACGAGTGCGTGGAGCGATTCCCCGTCCAAGTCGCCCGCCGACCGAACGTCCAGGTTGAAATCACGGGTCTCGGGCGGCAGCACCGCATCCACGACGGCGTCCGCGAACTCGCCCTTCAGCAAGTCGGCGGGGCCGGACAGGCAGTATGCGGGGGCGATCTCGCCTTTGCGGAGGCTGCCGAACGCCTGCTCGAGCGTCAACGAAGGCATGTGGGCGGAAGTTACCCGCCGCCCAAGGGCAGTGAAAGTAAGCCGACTGCTAGTGGCGCCCGGTGAACAGCGCGTAGCTTCCGAGGGGAGCGTGCACGCCGTGGAACTCCAAGGTGGAGTGGGCGAAGGCGGGGAGGGTGACGTTGGCGAGGGCTGGCTCGAAACTGGGCTGCGACTGATCGGCGACCAGTGGCGGATCGCTGCGTCCGAGCCCCTCCACCACCAGCAGCCCGAGCGCCGCGGCGAGCAATAGGGCCGCGGCGAGGCCCGCGTGCGTTGGCACGACCGGGTCGCCGACCGTCACCTCCGCCTGTAGCCGGGACTCCAGCCGCGTCCGAAACTCGGCGGAAGGCTCGACCTCCTCGGCCGTCAGGTGGAGGAGCGCCAGGCCGCGCGTCATCGCGCGCGCTAGGCGCCGGCAGCGCAGGCACTCACACAGATGGGCTTCCACCGCGGCCCGAAGGTCGGGGTCGGGGATCGTCCCGTCGCGGTAGTCCGAGTAGACCTCGAGGAACTCGCTACACTGCATGGGGATGCCGTGGCATGACGACCATTTGTACAGCGGCGGGGCGGGGGAGTTCCAGACCCCCCCCGCCCCGCTGGCAACCGGACCGGCTCGAAGGCGCTCAGTCCACGTGGGGTGCGACGATCTGGGCGAACCGCGCCCGCGCCCGATTCAAGCGACTTTTCACGGTGCCCAGATTGCAGTCCGTGATTTCGGCGATCTCCTCGTAGGTCTTGCCTTCCAACTCCCTGAGGACGAAGACGATCCGATGGTGTTCAGGAAGCCGCGCGACCGCCCACTCCACCAGCTCGCGGAGATGGCGCTTCCGGAACAGATCGTCCGGCCGAGTTTGGTGGTCCTCGAACTGAAGCGGGCGCTGGTCGACGTCGTCGTCCTTGCGAATGGCCTGGAACAAGACCAGCGGGTTCCGGCTCCGATTGCGCAACTCGTTCTTCGCCAGGTTCGACGCGATCGTGTAGATCCAAGTCGAAAACTTCTTGCTCTGGTCGAATCGGTGGAGGTGCCGGTGCACCCGGATGAACACCTCCTGAACGAGATCCTCGGCCCGTTCCCGGTCTCCAATGGTCCGGTAGACGAAGTTCAGCAACCGGTGCTGATACCGGTCTACCAGTACATCGAAGGAACGCGAATCCCCGCCTAGGTAGGTAGCTACCACCTCCGAGTCGGTGAGACTTCCGCCGCTCGGCGCTGGGCGCGTCGTTGCTGTGGCTACGCTCATGAGGACTCCCCAGGGAGCCTTAGCTCCCCTGGCAATGCGTACGGAACAGCGTTCGCTAAGCGAGCTCCTTTGAGTCACTTGAGTCATGGGGCAACATCCATACCCCATCACGGCTCTCTTCAGCTTAGATGCCCTACACCTCGCAACCGTTGCACTAGCAGCAAGTTGGCCGGCCTCATCTGACAAACGTGACGGCCAAGCCGAAAGTTCCAGGCCGTCCACGGGCGGGGACAGACCTGGTACCGGCGGGGACAACTTGTCACGTATTGAGGCGGAAGCCGGCCACGAACAGGAGGGCGACGATCGTCTTTCCGTCCGTGATGTCTCCGTCCCGGATCATCCCCAGTATCTGGGACATCGGGAGCGCCTCGGTCCGGATCAACTCGTCGTCGTTGGGTGCGGCCGTACCGGTCCGGATTCCGGTTGCGAGAAACAGGTGGATCCGTTCGTCCGTGAACCCCGGAGTCGTGAAGATGGTGGTGAGGTGGTCGAGATGCTCGGCGTCGGCTCCCGTTTCCTCGCGCAGCTCCCGCCGGGCGCAGGTGGCGGGATCCTCGCCGGGCTCGAGCACACCGGCAGGGATCTCCCAGATGAAGCCGCCCGTGGCGTATCGATACTGGCGAATCAGGAGGACGAAGGGATCCGCCGAATCGGAATCCGAGAGGAGCGGCACGACGGCCGCTGCCCCCTGGTGGCGGACCAGCTCGAGTTCCAACTCCGTTCCGTTCGGCGTTCGGATGCGATCGAGGTCGACCGTCAGCAGCCGCCCCACCCAGGCTTGCTGGGTGTGCAGGCGGACGCCCCCGGATTCCGGTCCCGCGCCCGGTTGGCTCACACCGTGTCCCGCTTGAAGACGACCATCAACCGCGTGCCGCTCACCGCGGTGGCCGAGTGGAAGGTCCAGTTGGCGCGGGAGCGCTCGTTGAGGAGATCGGTAAGGGCTTCCTCGTCCGAACGGGTGCGGGACGTCAGCCGCACGAAGACTACGTCGTACTGTCGCATGGGTCGGTTATCCCTGTTCCGAACAGGTGCTTGGCGGCCGCAATCCGGCACGAGGCGTGGGGCGTCATGGCTGCCTGGTAGCCGGAAGGGGGAGCGTCGCCGTCGCGTCGAGGCCTCGGTCGAGGAGAACCAACTCGATGGTGTCGGCCGGGCCACCGGCCCCGGTTATGACCGAGCGCGCCAGCGCGAACGGGATGCTCGGCACGAGCCAGGAATCGGCGGTGCGTCCATCGCGGGCATATCGCACGTGGAGCGCTCGGAACGTGCCGGCCGGAACCGTGATGGTCTCCCATCCTTGGGGTTGACCGTGGCGGCACGCGTCCACGCCGCCGGTTCCTTGCCCCGACGGCATGGTGGAGAGTGCGCGGGGTGAGAGTTCCACGGGGTCCCGCCCCGGGGCTTGGACAATGGCACGTCGGATCGTCGTGGGATCGTACGGCACGCCGGGCACGAGGGTCTGCACCACGGTCCTCATCGCCCCCGTCCGCATGACCGTTTCCTGCCAGAAATGCTCGACGCCGCTGACAGCTTCGTGGCCAACGATAGCGATTCGCACCGTCGTCGAGTCATCGCGGCCGCCCGCACTGAGGCGGTAGCTCGCCCACCCGCCGACCGTGGGAGTTTGCAGCCACCCGCAGGCTTCCGAGAGGTCCTGAGCGCTGGCGGGCATGGCCGTCGCCGCGACGAGCGCCGGCAGCACGAGTCCACGTACGCCGCGCCGCCATCGAAGCGCGGGCGCCGCCGCCCCTCGGGAAACGTGACGAAGCGGCCGCAACGCGGTCATGAGGCGAGCAGGTGCTGTGCGCCGGCGATCCCCGACCGGAGAGCACCTTCGAGACCGGTGCCTTCGCAGGCCGCTCCGACGAATTCGATGCGGCCCAATTCCCGCAGCGCCGTGCGGGCTTCCGCGACGCGACTCGGGTAC
>Ga0307424_1000452_pt1 | contig 21959 bp, 4 predicted proteins | sample SalMarWE160320MG_FD_202157 | JGI IMG/M metagenome (GOLD analysis project Ga0307424, IMG submission 202157) | Salt marsh sediment microbial communities from the Plum Island Ecosystem LTER, Massachusetts, United States - WE1603-20 | ecosystem: Environmental > Aquatic > Marine > Intertidal zone >... | reverse complement strand
ACCCCACCCTCGAGGGTCACCGCGTTCCGCTGGCTCCCAAGGACCGAGTACACGACCACACTGTCGCCGGCGACCAGCGGCGCGCCTCGGGTGCGTCCGGCGATCACGTCGCCGAGTGGTTGCGACACGACGGTGCGTGCGAGTCCCGGCTCGGTCCGCTGATCGGGCGGGAGGATCCGGAAGATGGTGGCCGCATGGGTCGCTGCGCGGGGTGTCAGCCCGCCCGCGAACCCGAGCAGGTCGCCGATGCCCTCGCCGTCGCGCATCTCATAGATGCCGGGCCGCAGGACCTCGCCCGTGATCTTGACGCGCGCGCCGCGGGTCGGGACGAACACCACGTCCCCCGGCGCAAGCTGCACGTCGGCCGGCGTGATGCCTCTCACCAGGTAGTCGTAGAGATCCACCGTGGCGAGTAAGCGCGCTCCCCGCCGCACCTCGACCGCCCGGAAGTTGGCCCGCTCCGTGAGGCCGGCCGCCTCGTAGAGCGCCGACAACACGCTCCCGGTGGCGGCCAACATGTATGTGCCGGGCCGCGCCACCTCGCCGATCACGCGAATGCGCTGCACCCGGACGCTCGTCACACTGACGTCGAACCGCGTACGGGCGTCCGGCCCAGGTCCTAGACTGGAGTACACCCGCCGGAGTCGCTCGTACAACACGCCGCGCAACTGTCCCAGTGTGAGGCTGTTCACGCTGATGCGGCCGACCTGCGGGATCACGATGAAGCCCGCCTGGGTGACCTCGACCGCGTGGGCGGCCTCGACGCCGCCCGAGAGGACCACCACCAGCTCATCGCCGGGCCCAAGGATGTACGAATCATCCACTGGACCGGCGACGATCGGTTGGAACTGGGTCGTCGCCTGACGGAAAACGTCGAAGCCGAACAGCGCCAATCCGCGCTTGGCCTTGGAAAGCGAGTCGGCTCGGGTGAGGGAATCGGCGCGGAGCGAGTCGCTGAAGAGGCGAAGCGCCACGGTGTCACCACGCAGGAGCAGCGAGTCCTGTCGGGTGAATCGTGCCAGGCCCAGGCGGGACATCGCGTCGATGGTCTGCTGGTTGGGCAGTGGTCCCCGCGTGGTATCGGCTGTGAGGTAGGCGTCGAGGAGCGAGCTGGGGTATCCCGCGGCTCGCAGTCGGGCGCGGATCTCCGCCGGCGTGAGGCCGGAAGCCTGCAAGCGCTCGCGCAGTAGACGCGCGGCGTCTGGCTGATTGCGGAGCTGTTGGAGTTGCTCCGGCGTCACGCCGGGAGGCAACTGCTGTTGGGGGGGCTGTTGCGCCGCCAGCAGGCTGGCGCCGCCGAGCAGGACCGCCGCGGCGAGCAGCCCAGAACGAAAGCGAAGGACGAAGGGGGACATGTTGGGGGTGGAATCTACTTTATGATACAAAGCCGTCAATGGCCGGACCGGGCCTATCTCGTTGCGGTATGCAGGGCTGCAGGCCGTCGGGGAGGTCGCGTGTTCTGCTCGAGGGGTGTTTCGCGGGGCACCGGTTCCGGACTATCTTCCCCGGGCCCGGAGGTGCTGCTCTCATCCGCACAATGCATGAAATCCAGGCGCCCGTCGAGCGCGCGGTGCTCGTGGGCGCGCCCCGTCGGCGCAGCCGGGACGCGCTGCACACCGAGGAGCATCTCGACGAATTGGCCCGCTTGGCGGACACGGCGGGGGCGGAGGTGGTGGGGCGGATCGTGCAACGCGTTCAGGCCCCCACGCCCAATCTGTTCCTCGGCGAGGGGAAGGTGCAGGAGGTCGCGCAGCGTGCCGCGGAAAGCGGTGCCACGCTGCTCCTGTTCGACGAGGAGCTGTCCCCGGTCCAGGGCAAGAACCTCGAAGCGGCGCTCAACCTGCGGGTGATGGACCGGGCGGAGCTGATCCTCGACATCTTTGCCACGCGGGCGCGGAGCAAGGAAGCCAAGCTGGAGGTAGAGCTGGCACAGCTCGAATACCTCCTGCCCCGGCTGGCCCGAATGTGGGTGCACTTGTCACGCATCCGCGGTGGCATCGGGCTTCGGGGGCCCGGGGAAACGCAGCTCGAGACCGACCGCCGGATGATCCGGCGCAAGATCGGTCAGCTGAAGGCGAACCTCGCCGACGTCGAACGCCATCGGGCGGTCCTGCGCCAGGGACGGGAGCGGCGCGCCATACCGACGGCGGCGCTCGTCGGGTACACGAACGCCGGCAAGTCCAGTCTGCTCCGCGCGCTGACGCGCGCGGACGCGTTCATCGAGGACCGGCTCTTCGCGACGTTGGACACGCTGGCGCGGGAGGCCCATCTCGGGGACGGACGCCGGCTGCGGGTGGTGGACACCGTGGGCTTCATTCGCAAGCTGCCGCACCATCTCGTGGCGAGTTTCCGCGCCACGCTGGAGGAAGCGGCGGGCGCGGACGTCATCCTCCACGTGATCGATGCGGCGCATCCACAATGGGAAGAGCACGTGGCGGTCGTGGACGAAGTGCTTGCGGACCTGAATCTGGCGACGAGGACGGTCGTTCACGTCTTCAACAAGATGGACCTCGTGAACGATCCCGGCGCGCTGCGCGCTCGCGTGCGGGCCGCCTACGCGCCGGCGGCGTGCGTCAGCGCCGCCCGTCGAGAGGTGGCGGACGTGATCGCCGCGCTCGCCGGATCGGCGCTCGCGTAGCGTCCCTCCGCACCGCACGGTGGCCCGGATGGTATCGCTGGCTTCCGTGCCAACGCTCACTACCCAGTACGCGATAGGGTGTGGCCCGGCCGCCGTGTAGACGTGGAACAGGCGCAGGCCGCTGTCGAAGCAAGAAGTGATGGAGCGTGTCTCGGCGGCGCCATCCCCCCAGTCGACCCCTGCGACGCTCGCACCCCAGTAGGCCTGCCACGAGATCCGGATGGCGATGCTGTCGCCGACGACCAACGAATCCGCCGGGATCGCCTCGTACGGTCTGTCTCTCTTCTCGAGCTGCGCGCCGACGGTGATGGGTGGCGCATACGCTGGGAGGAGGAACGTCAGACTGTCATTGGCGGTGCTCGCACCTGAGGTGGCGACGGCCGAAATCAACAGGGGCAGGTCGGCGTGCCGGCGCTCGGGAACCACCGTGTCCAGCGAGACGCCGCCGCCGCCCGCTCGCGTGACCGTGGTAATCCAATCCATGTGATCGAAGCACGACGCCATGACCCGAGGAATGGTGACGGCCAGCCGAAGAGAGTCTCCACGCCGATGGGTGGCGGAGGCGTGCACGTGCAAGGACCCGGTGGTGTCCCAGTTCGCCGCGAGGTCGTCCACCACGACTCCCGCGCTTGGTCCGGCGTCCGCACAGCCATCCAGGAGCCCGACACTGGCCAGTGCGGCAACTCGCGCGAACAACCTCACCGACGGCTTGCACACCCCTCACCTCCGCGCCAATGGACACGCTGGCAAGTTCGGTCACCCGAGTCAAGCGCGCGTCAAGTGGGCAATGCGGAGAACTGGAGTCGGGTTTTGGGTGGAGACTGGCCCGTCACGGGGGGCGCCGGTGCGGAAGCTGCCCACCCTCGCGGCGCGTGACGGATGGAATCACACCGGCTCATGACACCGGTGGCTGAACTGTGCGATAGCCGATCGCGCACCAAAACGGTTCCTGGTCGCTGAAGCGGATTCGTTCGAGTCCCGCCTCTTGCATCATCGCCGCGATCTCCCGCTTCGTGAAGCGCCGTTCCAGCCGTGTTCCGAAGCGGTCCAGGGCGTCGGTCCGCATCGTGTAGACGCTCTTGTCTCGGTACCCCGAGAGCGGCAGCGCGTCCACCCCGACACCAAGGCGCTCGAGCAGGCGGGCGAGTCGCGCGAGTGGAAGGTACACCAGCACCGCGAAGGCTTGGCTGCTGGCGTATTTCAGCGGGTAGGGGAGCGCGGAGACGACGCGCCGCACCAGGTCGCTCGCGCGCCAGATCCCCTTGAACCACCACGGCCGGTTGTCGAACGCGTAATAGAGGTAGAGCAGGAACGGAGCGTTGGGCTTGAGCTTCCGGACACAACTCAGAATGCCGCGGGTGGTGTCGGGAACGTGGTGCAGCACGCCGAGCGAGTAGCCGAAGTCCATCGAGCCGTCGTCGAGCGGGATCGCATCGACATCAGCGAGATGAACGACGCAGTTCGGGAGCGCGGCGAGGCGCTCTGCGGCGACGGCCAGCGCGGCTTCACTCGGGTCGATGCAGTGGAGTCGCCCGACGCGCCGGGCACAGAAATAGGCCCAGCGCCCGCTCCCGCAGCCCAGGTCGAATCCGACGGGCGACCTCGGCAGTTGATCCCACGGAAACAGCGAGAAGTAGCGCTCGAAGCTGCGCGCCAACTCCTCCGACGATACGCCGGTTTGGTCGAAGCGCGACCACTCCCGCCCGAAGTCGTCGACCACCCGGTTGTCGATGTTGCGCCGCATGTCCCGCTCCACGTGTGCCTGTCACGGCGCGGCGTCCTGGTTCCCGCGCCGTCGCAAGTTCGGTCGGTTACGGAGCACCTCGAAACCATCCCGCAGCCGCCGCGTTGAGCGAAGCTAGCCCACGAGGTCGCGCGGCTGAAGGTGAGGACGCCGGGAGGGTGTGCCTCGGTCGCCACGCGGCGGGCGGCCGGGCTTGGAGTCGGTTCTGGGCTACGCTAATGTTACGCTGATGGCGTGCCGGGCCCTTAGCTCAGGGGTTAGAGCAGCGGACTCATAATCCGTCGGTCGAAGGTTCGAATCCTTCAGGGCCCACTTGGAGTTACCGCATCCCGAGTTCGACGCAATAACCCTCTCGGCGCTCGCCTCGTTGAAGGGGGAGCGCCTACGTGAGCACGACGTGGACCTGGTGCTCGAGACCGTCGTCGGACAGGGGAACGAGGGCCCCTGCCGGAAGGGAGGTTCCGTCGAGGCTGATGCTGGCCACACCGCAACAGACCGCGTTTGGATTCTCGACCGCAATCTGATAGCGCGCGTCGCCGTGGCGATAGACGATCGTGAAGCGTTTCCACGCTTGCGGAATGCACGGATCGATCGCGAGCGCCGAGCCTTGCTTCCGGAATCCGAGAATCGTCTCCAGCCCCGCGCGGTAGAGCCAACCCGCAGCCCCCGTGTACCAGGTCCATCCGCCCCGTCCGACGTGCCCGGGCGCGGAGTAGATATCCGCGGCGATCGCGTAGGGCTCCACCTTGTATCGGTGGGCGCTCGCGCGACGGCTCGCATGCTGAATCGGATTGAGCAGGTCGAAGAGATTGAAGCTCTTGTTCCCCTCACCCAGCCGAGCGAAGGCGATGACTGACCAGATCGCGGCGTGGGTGTACTGCCCACCGTTTTCCCGGATGCCGGGCAGATACCCCTTGATGTAGCCGGGATCCTTCTCCGTCTGGTCGAAGGGCGGGGCAAACAACAGCACGAGCCGGTCGTCCTGACGGACCAGCCGTCGTTCGACCGATTCCATGGCCTGGCGCGCGCGGCCCAGGTCACCCACGCCGGAGAGCACCGCCCAGGACTGGGCGATCGAGTCGATCTGGCATTCGTCGTTATGCGCCGATCCGAGCGGCCTGCCGTCGTCGAAGAACGCGCGCTTGTACCATGCACCGTCCCAGCCTTCCTTCTCCAGCGACGTCAGCAGGGCCGTGGCCGCCTTCCGCCAGCGCGCCGCACGCTCCGCGTCCACGCGGCCGTCGGCGAGTCGGGCAAACTCGCTCAAGTTCACATGGAGAAACCAACCCAGCCACACGCTTTCTCCGCGCCCCGCTTGGCCAACGCGGTTCATTCCGTCGTTCCAGTCACCTCCGCCGATTAACGGGAGACCATGACTGCCCACCTCGAGACTGCGATCCAGGGCCCGCGCACAGTGTTCGAACAGTGTGGATCGGTCTTCGGAGACCTCGGGTGTGAAATAGGCGTCCTGCTCGTCCGCCTCGAGGCTCGGGCCGCGCAGCCAGGGGATCGTCTCGTCGAGCACGCTCCGGTCCTCCGTCACCGCCAGGTACTGCGCCACGACATACGGCAGCCACAGAAGGTCATCGGAGATCCGGGTGCGTACCCCCCGCCCGGTGGGGGGATGCCACCAATGCTGGACGTCGCCCTCCGGAAACTGCCGGGCGGCCGCCCGCAGGATGTGCTCGCGCGTGATATCGGGCCGCGTCACCGTCAGCGCCATGACATCCTGGAGCTGGTCGCGGAAGCCGTAGGCCCCGCCGGACTGGTAGAAGGCGGAGCGGGACCAGAGGCGGCAGGAGAGCGTCTGGTAGAGGAGCCAGCGATTGAGCAGCAGATTCATCCCGGGGTCCGGCGTCCGGACCTGGACGGTGCCGAGCACGGTGTCCCATCGCTCCTGGACCTGGCGGAGGAGCGCGTCGCAATCCTCCCCGCGATAGCGTGCAATGAGCGTCCGCGCCTGGGCGGGACTCTCTCCCTCGCCGAGGAGGAACAGTACGTTGGCGCGTTGCCCCGGCTGCAGCTCCACGTCCGTCTGCAGCGCGGCACACGGATCCAGGGTCGCACCGGTCTTTCCCGAGAGCGCATCGCCCCGCTCGAGCGACGCAGGGTGGTCGAGGCTCGCATTCCGACCGAGGAACTCCAGGCGGTCGCAGGTCCAGGACGTGTGGCGCCCACCCAGGTCGGCGAAGGCGACCCGACTCGCGAACTCCCCGTTCCAGGCGGTGCGCGCGAACGCGGCGCCGGTTGCTGGATCGATCTCGGTGACCACGTACGGCGCGGAGTGGCTCCGCGTGACGCCCAGGACCCACTCCACATAGGCCGTGACCGAGAGCCGACGCTTCTCACGGGACCGATTCATGAGCGTGAGACGCGAAATCTTGATCGGGTCGTCCGGCGCCACGAACTGCAGCAAGTCCAGCGCGATGCCGTGGGACGTATGCTCGAAGCGACTGTACCCCTGACCGTGCCGGATGACGTAGGGTGCGCCTTCCTCGCGGATCGGAAGACACGTCGGCCCCCAAATCAGGTCACTGTCGAGATCGCGGACGTAGAATATCTCGCCCGGCGTGTCGCTGACCGGGTCGTTCGACCACGGCGTCAGCTTGTTCTCCCGGCTGTTGACGGACCAGGTGTAGCCGGAGCCCGACTCCGACACCTGGAAGCCGAAATCCGGATTCGCCACGACGTTGATCCAGGGTGCCGGGGTCCACTGTCCCTGGCCCAGCACCGTGACGTACTCGCGGCCGTCCCGCGAGAATCCTCCCAGGCCGTTGAAGTACTCGAGATCGAGTGTTGGGGGGGATATCGGTTCCGCTTCCTCGCGCGGCGCGCGGGATCGGGGCGGCACCGGGCCCGGCCGCGAACGGTCCAGTCGGATCACCTGCTCGGACAGTGTGCCCCTGCTCGCCAGGATCACCACGCGCGCTGCCGAACGCAGCAGGACCAGGTCTTCCGATGGCAACAGGTCCTCCCGCAGCACGAAGGCCTTCCCCCGGTCCCCGTCCCCGGTGGTCCCGAGCGCGGACTGCGTCGCCCGCACCATGGCTTCAAACGCGTCCTGGAGATCCTGGGCGTAGGACGTACCCTTCGCGTTCAAGATCACCAGGTCGGAGGGGATGCCCTTCAGGTGCCAGTACTCGTGTGCCCTGAGGAGCTGTCTCGCGACCTCCCGCTCCTCGTCGCGCTCGACGCGTACGACGGCGATCGGGAGATCCCCGGAGATGCCGTGGGCCCAGAGTCCCGCGGGCCCCAGGCGATTGGCGGCCAGCTCCTTGGGAGTGGTGCGCAACGTGCGATCGTTGTAGAGCATGCGATTGGCCAGTCGCTGGAAGAGATGCGCCTCATCCTGGGTGATCTGGAGGTGGTGCAACTGGACTTGCGCGTACATCCAGGCGAGCGAGCTCTCCCGCTCGAACGTGTCCGGCTGTCGGTACTTCTCCGCGATGTCGAGGGCTTCGTCCCGCGAGGGCGCCACCAGCGTGGTGAAGACGAGACGGACGGTTCCGCCGGCCGGGATCGCGACCCGATACCGGAGACTCACGATGGGATCCAGAATCGTCCCCGCGGTGTTCGTGAGCGGCTCGTTCTCGATCACCGAGGCCGGCGTCCGCACTCCGCGGCCCCGGCCCAGAAAACGGGCGCGGTCGCTCTCGTACTGATAGGTACCGACCACCTCCCCTTCGATCGCGGCGACGTGCGCCAGCCACGGTTGGGGCTCGCCGGCGGAACGCGGGCGTCGGGTGGCGAGCAGCGTCTCCAGCTCGGGGACGAATTCGGTTTCTACAAAGAGGTTCGAGAAAGCGGGATGGGCCTCATCCGCGGCCTGCGGAGCGAGGGCGACTTCTGCATAGGATGTGAAATCGATCTCACGACCACGGGTTTCGAGATTGGTCACCGTCAGCTGGCGCAGTTCGGCGTCGTCTTCGGGTGAGACCACGATCTCGAGCGTGATCGACAAAGACCGGTCGCGCTGCATGATCTTGGCGCGGTCTTCCGCATACACGACGCGGTACCGGTCCATCTCGGTGCCGCTCGGCTGGAAGCCGGCCGACCAGACGTCGCCAGTCTTTGCGTCCCGCAGGAAGATGAAGGTGCCCCAGCAGTCACGGGTCGTATCCTCACGCCATCGGGTGACGGCGAGCTGGCGCCACCGGCTGAAGCCCGATCCCGCCGCCGTGACCATGACGAGATAGCGACCGTTCGAGAGGAGATGGGTGCGCGGTGGGATGTCGTGCGGTGATTCGAACCGTCGCAGGGACGGTGGCACGAGGTCGCGAACGTGGGCCGCCACCCGCACTTCCTCGCCGCGCGGTCGCGTGACGGCCACGGCCCGTGGCGTACGCTCCTGGAGCAACAGTTCCGCTGCCTGGATCATCGGGTGGGAGTGGAAGCGTTGCTGCATGCGACCGGAGTGCACGACGTTGCCCAGGGCGACGATCGTCATCCCCTGATGGTGTGCCATGTAGGCCCGAATCACCGCGACCCGTTCATCTTCGGGCAGTCGCGTTGGCGTGAAATCCAGCGCTTCGTAGAACCCGTAGATGCCGCGTGCCCCGACGGCTCGGAGGCGGGCGATGTTGCTGATCGCGGCGGTGGGATCGACCATGGCCGCGAGCGCGGTGGCGTAGGGAGCCACCACAACGTCCTCGAACAGCCCGCGCTTGATTCCCAGGCCGGGCACGCCGAAGTCCGAATACTGATACGTGAGGTTGAGGTCGCGGACGTTGTAGGCTGACTCGGACACTCCCCAGGGAACCCTGCGTTCCGCTCCATACCGTATCTGGCGCCCGACCACGAGCCGGCAGGTGAGATCCAGCAGACTGCGTGCGGGCTGCCTCATCACCAGCAGCGGCATCAGGTATTCGAACATCGATCCCGACCAGGACACCAGGGCTGCCCCGCGTCCCACCGGCGTGAGGGACCGGCCGAGCAGAAACCAGTGCCGTGGCGACACATCGCCCTTGGCGATGGCAAAGAAACTCGCGAGCCGCGCCTCCGAAGCCAGCAGGTCGTAGCAGCTGGGGTCGAGGGTGGTGTCGGCCATCCGGAAACCGATCGAGAACAGCTTGCGCGAGGAATCGAACAGGAATCGGAAGTCCATCGCCTGAGCCATCTGTTCCGCCCGGACGGCGACGGCAGCGAGGCGGTGCTCGAGCGCCATCGTCACCGCCGTGGACCTGTCCTCAGCGAGGAGCATCGTGAGGTCACGCGCGTGACTTCGGACGGTGTCCCGGACGGCGGTCGCCCAGGCCAGAACCTCCGGGCCGGATTCCCGCCCCGCGGTGTCGGACAGCGTGCGGACGATGTCCAGCAGGTTCTCCGCCCGGGCTTCCAACTGCTCGAACCGGGATCCCCATTCGGGCATCGACGACGGGGGGGCTTCCAGCACGGCCGCCATCGCGTCGAGGGCCTCCCGCAGATGCACCTCCGTGACCATTTCGCTGCGCGTGCCGAACGCCGATCGTTCGACTGCATCGAGCACTGGCTCCAGCGCATCGCGGACTCCATCCAAGATCCGTGGGCCCAACAACGGTTCCCGCGCGAGCTGCCGGCATCCTTGCGCCAGAGCGACGAGATGCCCCGCGAGATTCCCACTGTCGACGGTGGAGACGTAGAGCGGTTCCAGCGGCCGGAGGTCCCGGGTGTCGTACCAGTTGAAGAAATGACCGTGGAACCGGCGCAGCGCGGTCATCGTCTCCATGGTGGCTTCGAGTCGTTGTACCATGTCCGCGATCCCGATCCAGCCGAAGTCATGGGCGGTCAGGGTACTCAGGAGGTACAGCCCCATGTTGGTCGGCGAGGTGCGGTGGGCGATCACCGGCCCGGGGTCGTCCTGGAAGTTGTCGGGGGGGAGCGCGTGCTCCTCCTCGGTCACGAACGTCTCGAAAAACCGCCAGGTGAGGCGGGCAACGCGCCGCAGCGCGCGCGTCTCCCTCAGCGAAAGGCGTTGCCGTTCGTCGAACGGTCGCGGGACACTCAGCCGCCACGCCAGGATGGGCGCCAGTCCCCAAAGAAGCGTCAACGGTCCGGCCACCGGCCACGCGCCCGGCTTGATCGTGATGAACAGCGCCCCGACTCCCGCGGTGAGCACCACGCTCCACCGAAAGTGCCCGTAGAAGGTGCGAAGCCTCAGGTCGACGCCGTACCCGGCCTGTGCGGCGGGGACCCACGCGAGAAGATGTCGCTTCGTGACATAGAGTCGCCCGAGCGTCCGCACGATGGCATCCGCCATGTAGTGGGCCCGCTGCGCCAGCGTCGCGATCGCCAGCAGCACCTGCAGTGCTGCGAACTGGAGGTCTCGGCCCGTAACGCCGAGGTGACTCCGCTTAGAGAATCCCCGGCGCCGGGGGATCACGCCGTCGAGCACCGGCAGGAACGCGGGGAACGCGAGGGCTGCGAGGACCAGACCCGTCCACAGAGCCGGTGGGACGGCGGGCACGGTCCAGGCGGCGACCACCAGCAGGAACGACGAAGGCGCGGAGAGGCTGCGGCGGAGGTTGTCCAGCATCTTCCATCTGCCGTGCACGGGGATGGGCGACTGCCCAGCCCTCCGAGGCTTGCTGCCGGCGTGGTTCAGGATCCAGGGGAGGAGCTGCCAATCACCCCGCGCCCATCGGTGGCTCTGGTGGACCCCCACCTCGTAGTTGGTGGGGAATTCCTCGAACAGGTCGATATCGGTGACGAGTCCGGCGCGGGCAAACACCCCCTCGAAGAGGTCGTGACTCAGCAGCGTGTTTTCCGGCACCCGCCCCGCCAGCGCCGCCTCGAACGCGTCGACGTCGTAGATCCCCTTGCCCGTGTAAGACCCCTCGCCGAACAGGTCCTGATAGACGTCGGAGACCGCGCCCGCATACGGGTCCACGCCCCCGGGGCCCGACACGATCCGCTGGTACGTTGTACTTCCCGGTCCCGTCGGCAGTGACGGGGTGATCCGCGGCTGGAGGATCCCGTATCCCTCGACTACCCGGCCCACCGCGGGGTCGAAGCGCGGGCGATTCAACGGGTGGGCCATCGCCCCGACGAGGCGGTAGGCAGCGCGTCCGGGAAGTCGGGTGTCGGCATCCAACGTGATCACGTAGCGGATGCCTTCGGGCACCGTGGGCGGTCTGTCCCTGATGGGAATGAACGTGGTATCGGGTGCGCCGCGCAGCAGCCGGTTCAGCTCGTGCAGCTTCCCGCGCTTGCGTTCCCAGCCCATCCACTTGCCCTCGGACTCGTTCCAGAGGCGTCGACGATGTAACAGGATGAATCGGTCTTCTCCGTCCTGCGGACGCCCGTAGCGGTCGTTGAGTCCCGCGATGCCCTCGGCCAGCTCGGCCAGGAGCTCCGCATCCCCAGGCAGGTGTTCGTGGACGGCGTCTTGCCAATCGGTGAGGAGGGCGAAATGAAGATGGCCTTCGGGATTCGCCAGGTAGTGCACCTGAAGCCGTTCGATGCACTCTTCGATGCCCTCGTGACTGGTGAGCAGCCATGGGATGACGACCATGGTTCGCATCTCGGCCGGCACGCCGCGAGCGAGGTCGAGCTTGCAGAGCAGCCGGGGTGGAACGACCATCGCGACCAGGCGATGGACCAGGGCCACCGCGATATCGGAGGCGGATACGAGGGCGAGGATGCCCAGGAGGATGAGGATCGGTGCGCCGACGCCCGCGCTCCAGCTCAGGAACAGTGGGCCGGCGAGCAGCAGGGCGGTGAGGACGGCGATCAGTCCGAAATAGCCGGAGGTTGCGTGGGCGCGCCACGCACGTCGTGTCCGGACGCGCAAGGGGACCCGAAACGCCAGCCGCTTCTCGAACGCCCACCTGCCACCAGACACCAAGTAGTATCCCGGGTCCTCTGCGCGGTGCTCGGGAACGGCGAGCGCCGCGGCTGGTGCTGCTGATCGAGCAGGTGCCGCGTCGGAGCTCGAGTTCGGCACGGTGCGCTCGCGTGCGCGCTTCGCCTCGTTGGCCAGCGCCACGGCCTCGCGTGCCACGTCCAGTTCCGACCAGGTCGACCCTCGGGACAGCTCTTCGACCGCGGCCCGGTACTTGTCGCGCGTGACGAAATCCATGGCGGCGAACCCGGGGGCCGAGCGGAGGGTCTCGTCCACCAGACTCACGCCCTCGAAGAACTCCGGCCAGCTGATGGAGGACATCCACCGCATGCTGGTGATGATGTTCCGGACCGTGACGTTCGCGGCGGTCTGCGCGTGATGGACCTGTGCCACCATTTCGGCGGGGAAGGTCCCCTGAGCAGCCAGGGTCTCGTGCAGCCAGTCGAGGGCCGGGGTGACCGTCGCCGGCTGGTCACGGAGCCGCTGCAGCAGTTGGACGGCGAAGGAGCTGGCGAGCGGGGCCGTCGCAAGACCACCCAACACCTCGTCCACGTGCTCCGCCGGCCGGCCACTGAGGCCCAGCAGACGGTCCGCCACTTCGTCTGCGCTTGCACGCCCCTGGCGGGCGCGGATGATCAGCTCCGACAGTCGTCGCAGGTTCTCCAGGAGGGCGATGCGGAGGTGGATCGCGACCGCCCAGAGCTCGCCGATGCCGAGCGGTTGGACGCGCTGGTACGCCCGAACGAAGGCCTTCAGCGTCTCCAGATCGAATCGACTGTCGGTGTGGGCCACGTAGGCCCACGCCAACCCATAGACGCGCGGATACCCTCCGAGGTGGTGCTCCTCGGCGATCTTCGGCAGGAGCTTGTAGAAGCTGCGCGGGAGGTGGTCCCGAACCTCCCGGAGTTGCCCGTCCACCACGTGGAAGTTGTCGAGGATCCACTCCTCGGCTTGCGTAATGTGTTGTTTCTGTCGCACCGCCTCGCTGATGTTTCGGTACCCGGCGAGCAGTACCTTCCCGTTCTCGCGGACACGGGGGAGGAGCCGGCGTTCGTTTGCCTGTTCATCGGCAGTGGGTTGGGCCGCGGCCAGGCTCTCGGCGTGTTGCTCGAGCCGCTCGATGCCGAACACTTCGGCGCGGATCGGCTGTTCCACTTCCGAGAGCGCCGCGACCACCGTGTCTATGGTCTTCACGCCGCGTTCCGTGCCCGGGCGCCCGAACGTGCGCACGGGACACCCCGATGGATCTCAGCAGCCCGTCCGCCGCCGTCCTGTCGCGTCCACCGCGTGGGATGTGAAGACATGGTCAACCGCCGAAGTCGTCTCGTGGGGATCCCGCGACACGCGGCGTCGCGTTCGGTTACGCTCGTCACCTGACGATCCCGTGGGCGCTCCCGGGATCCTCCATGCAGGTCTTCGAGTTCTCGGACACGCCCGGTCAATCATAACACGATGTCGTCAGCCGGCGGCATTGGATACCCGGGAGCTCGCGAGCGAGAGCAATACCCTATCCGAAGCCCTATCTGTGATAGGAACACGCGGCGAAGAGCGCGATCCCGTGCTGAGAGGTGGTGGTATCCCCTCGCGGAGGCCGCTGTCGAGGTAGCGTTTAGTATCGCGGAGTGTTGACGTATCTTGTCGGGTAGCAACTTCCGGAGTGGCCCTCATAATCCGTCGGTCCCTGGTTCGAATCCTTCACGGCCCACTTTCCTCTCGCCGCCGCCGGAAGATGGCGAGGGCCAGCGCCATGCGTTCCGCTACCAACCCTCGCCCAGCGCCGCGGTGTGAATCCTCCAAGCACCACTCATCCAGTGATCATCGCTCGCGGACCGGTCCGCGGCACGCGTGAATCGACTGCGCGCTTTGACGCCGTGCCGACGAGGCGGCAGATGACGTCGTGACCTCCCGCCGCGTCGAGTCACTCCGCGAGCGCTGGTTCGGTGGGTGCGCCAACGACTGGCAATCGTATCACGCGCTGGTTGCGCAACGGCTTCGGCCCGGGATGACCGTGGTCGAGGTAGGTCCGGGGAAGGGAGCCATCGCGCCATTTCCCTGGGACCAGCATCCCGGAATCGAACTGGTCGGGCTCGAGACAGATTCGGCGGCGGCCACCAACCCCTTTCTGCACCGCTTCCTGCTCTTGAGAGACGATGAGGAATGGCCGATCGACGCGCGGAGTGCCGACTTAGTGGTCGCCCGCTACGTGCTGGAACACGTGTCCGATCCGGATGGGTTCATGGGGAGCGTCACCCGCGTCCTCCGTCCCGGCGGCGCGTTCGTCTTCCTGACGCCGAATCGGCGCTCGCCGGTCATGTGGGTGCCGAGACTGTTGTCCCACCGTCTCCACGTCCGGATCCTCGCCGCGACCCGAGACGCCGATGCTGCGGACGTCTTCCCCACTTACTATCGCGCCAATGCGCTCGGCCCTCTCGCGGAACTGGCCCGGCGGCATGGGCTGGCGGTCGAGCACTTGGCTGCGAACGAGTTCACGCCGTTCGGCTATCTCGATTTTGCCGTTCCCGGCTTCCTGCTCGCGGCGGCGTATCGTCGGGCGTTGATAGCGTCGAGACTCGAGCGCCGCTTGGGGATTTCGATCACGGGGATCCTGCGAAAGCCGCCGGCTGGTGGTCGTGGCGCGGAAACCTCGGTGGTGGCGCTATCGGGCTCCCGGTCCTAGTCGCCCGGGCCGATACTGCTCCGGCCGGGCGGGTGCCTGGTTAGGGACTGGGCATACCAGTGCCTCCGGTTGAGGGGCCGTCCCAGCTAACTCACCAAAAGAGAAGGCCTTGCGCGCAGACGCGGCAGACTGCAAGATACAAAGCTTTTGCGCGCGTTTGAGCCCTTCGGCTGCCCTTGGCGGCCAGGCCAAGCGTAGCGTGTCGCCGGTCGAGAGCATCTCCCGTGCCTGTGCATGATGGGCGGAGGCGGGAGATGTCGGGGCTGATTTTGTAGCTAACATATTGTACAGCAACATGTTAGTTGCTTGTCTTGGCGGCGGGCATGAGTGCTGCGTTGGTTGAGAGTGCTGCCGCCTGAAGGTGATGTCATGCGGATCTTACCGGATCCGGAGCACCTCGTGGACCCTGAGGCCGAGTTGGCCGTCAGCACCCCGCTGCCAAGCGGGGGAGCCTGCGCGTGGGCAGCGGCTTCGCGCAGGGGCACGATGCCAGAGTCGCCGTCCGCATGAAGCTCAACGCCCGCTTCGTGGCCCGCGTCGTCCGGTGGGCCCTTCTCGCTGCCACGGCCGCGTGTACCGGGTTGCTCAACAACGAGCCGGGCACCGTCGAGGACCAGGCCATCGCGGTCCACGTGGAGCACCCCACCGCGAGCGTGGTCGCCGGCAAGACGATGCAGTTCGAAGCATTCGGGCTCCTGGCCGCCGGCGATAGCGCGCCGATCCCGGTTGAGTGGTCGGCGTCGCGGGGCACGATTACCGACGCAGGCCTCTACACCGCACCCACCGTTCCAGGCTCGGACACCGTCAAGATCGCCCACCGCCAGCGGCAGTGGCTGCGGGACAGCACCGTGGTGGTCATCGCTCCGGTGCCCGTGGCGCAGGTCCACGTGGGTCCCGACACGAGCCGACTGTTGTTCGGCGATTCCGCGCAGCTCACGTCCGTCGTCTGGGATGCCGATGGCGTTGAGTTGACCGGTCGGCTGGTCACTTGGTCGTCGAGCGACGCCACCATTGCCGCGATCAGCGAGCATGGCATGGCGTCGGGCGTCGGGGTCGGCCAGGCAACGATCACGGCCACCAGCGAGGGCCAGAGTGGATCGGCCGTCGTGATCGTGAGCGCGCGGGTGGCGCAGGTGGACGTGGTGCCGACGGATGCCAGCGTCGTGGTCGGACAGCAGCGCGCGCTCGCGGCGAGCCCCAAGGACGCGCAGGGCAATGTCCTCGCCGACCGGTTGGTGACCTTCGCATCGAACACCCCATCGGTGGCGACCGTGGACGCGAGTGGGATCGTGACGGCCCTCTCGGTGGGTGCGGCGACGATCACGGCCACGAGTGAGGGAAAGCACGGGACGGCGACGATTACGGTAGTGCCCGTCCCGGTGGCGTCGGTGACCCTGACGCCGAGCGCCGACACGCTCGAGATCGGTCAGTCGGCGCTCCTGTCCGCGACGCCCCGCGACTCCGCCGGCGCCCCCCTGACGGGCCGTGCGGTGGTCTGGGCATCGAGCACTCCGGGAGTGGCAACCGTCGACAGCACCGGACTCGTGCACGGTTTGGCCGCCGGCTCGGCGACCATTACCGGCGCGAGTGAGGGCCATGCGGGCACCGCCGTGATTACGGTCGTGGTCCCGCCGGTAGCGACGGTCGAGGTCACCCCGGCGACCGCCAATCTCCTGGTCGGGCAGGGTCAGCAGCTCGCGGCAATCCTGAGAGACGCGGGAGGGAACGTCCTCGCCGGACGGGCGGTGACCTGGGCGACGGACGCTCCGGCCGTCGCGACGGTCGGTCCCAGCGGGTTGGTGACGGCCGTCGGTGCCGGTTCCGCGACGATCACAGCAATGAGTGAAGGGCAGAGTGGCGGCGCGACCATCACCGTCAGCGTTGTGCCGGTGGCCACCGTGGAGGTGAGTCCGGCAACCGCCACGCTCGTGGTGGGACAGAGTCAGCAGCTGGCGACCACGTTGCGGGATGGGGGCAGTCACGTCCTCACCGGGCGATCCGTGGCGTGGGCGAGTGACGTGCCGGGTGTGGCGACGGTGGACGCGAGCGGGCTCGTGACCGCGGCCGGAGTGGGGACGGCGGTGATCACGGCCACGAGCGAGGGGAAGACCGGTACCGCAACCATCACCGTGAGCGCGGTGCCGGTGGCCACGGTGGAGGTGAGTCCCGCAACGGCGGGCCTCATCGTGGGCCAGAGCCAGCAACTCTCGACCACGCTGCGCGATTCGGGCGGGAACGTCCTCACCGGTCGTGCCGTGACGTGGGCGAGCGACGCGCCGGGCGTCGCCACGGTCGACGCGACGGGACTCGTGAACGCGGTCGGCGAGGGGGCCGCGACCATCACGGCGACGAGCGAAGGACAGACCGGCACCGCCGCGATCACGGTGACCCCGCCGCCGGTGGCGACGGTCGAGGTGGCTCCGGCCGCCGCCAGCTTGACGGTGGGACTGACGCAGGCCCTCACGGCGACCTTGCGTGATGCCGACGGGAACATCCTCACCGGTCGCACCGTCACCTGGACGACGAGCGCGCCGAGCGTGGCGACGGTGAACGCCAGCGGATTGGTGACGGCGGTGGGGGTTGGCGCCGCCACCATCACGGCCACGAGCGAAGGCCAGGCGGGCACCGCGGCGATCACGATCAACCTCACGCCGGTGGCGACGGTGCAGGTAATTCCGGGAGCGGCCAATCTCGTGGTGGGCCAGAATCAGCCGCTGTCGGTGGTCCTGCGCGACGCGGGTGGCAACCTCATCACGGGGCGCGTGGTGACGTGGTCCACCGACGCGCCGGGTGTGGCAACGGTGAGCGGCGGCGGATTGGCCACCGCGGTCGGCGCGGGCACCGCGACGATCACCGCGACCAGCGAGGGGCAATCCGGCACCGCCACCATCACGGTGACGCTCCCGCCCGTCGCGACGGTGACGGTGAGTCCGGCCACCCTGAGCATCGTGATGGCGCAACAGCAGGCCTTGACCGCCACGCTGCGCGACGTAGGCGGCAATGTGCTCACCGGTCGCCCGGTCACGTGGGCAACGAACGATCCTGGCGTGGCCACGGTGGATGCATCCGGCGTGGTGTTGGGGATCGGGGTGGGGACCACGACCATCACGGCCACGAGCGAGGGCAAGTCGGGCTCGGCCACCGTTACCGTCGCGCAGTCGGTGGCGGCGGTGGACGTCGCTCCGCCCACGCCGACGCTGGCGTCGCTCGGGGCCGCCGTGCAGTTGAGCGCCAGCGCCACCGATCCTCTGGGCGATCCGGTCCTGGGACAGACCGTGGCGTGGATGTCGTCAAATGGCACGGTGGCAACGGTGAACGGGACGGGACTCGTGACGGCGGTCGGCAACGGTACCGCCACGATCACGGCCACCATCGCCGGGGTGCCGGGCACCGCCACGGTCACCGTGTCGCAGGTCGTCGATCACATCGTGGTGTCGCCGGCAGCGGCAACGCTGTCCGCGCTCGGCGCCACGCAGCAGTTCGCGGCGGAGGCACGCGACGCGAACGACCACCCGGTGGTCAGCCAACCGACGTTCGCGTGGAGTTCCTCGGATGATGGAGTTGCTACCGTCAGCGGGACGGGGCTGGCGGCGGCGGTGACGAACGGGGCGGCCACGATTACCGCGTCAGCGGCTGGCGTGGATGGGACAGCGGCGCTGACGGTGACGCAGACCGTGGACCACATCGTCCTGACGCCGGCCGCGGTGACGGTGTCCTTCCTCGGCGCCGCCCAGCAGTTCAGCGCGGAAGCGCGGGACGCCGGCGATCAGCCGCTAACCACGCAGCCGGCGTTCACGTGGAATTCGTCGGACGGCGCGGTCGCGACCGTGAGCGGGACGGGGCTGGCGACCGCGGTGGCAAACGGGGCGGCCACGATTACCGCGTCAGCGGCTGGCGTGGATGGGACAGCGGCGCTGACGGTCGCGCAGGCCGTGGATCACATCGTCCTGACGCCCGCGACCGCGTCGCTGTCGTTCCTCGGGGCCACGCAGCAGTTCGCCGCGGAGGCGAGAGACGCCGGCGATCAACCGCTGGCGACCCAACCCGTGTTCACGTGGAGCTCCTCAGATGGCGCGGTCGCGACGGTGAGCGCGACGGGTTTGGCGACCGCGGCGAGCAATGGGACGACCACCATCACGGCGTCCGCGGGCGGAGTGGACGCGACCGCGGGGCTGACGGTGGCCCAGGTGCTGGACCACATCGTCGTGACCCCGGCGACGGCAACGCTGACGACCGTCGGGACGACGCAGGGGTTCAGCGCGGAGGCGCGAGACGCCGGTGATCAGCCGCTGGCCATCCAACCGGCCTTCACGTGGAGCTCGTCCAACGAGGGCGCGGCCACGATTGGCGGAACGGGACTGGCGACGGCGGTCGCGGATGGGGCAACGACCATCACGGCGGCGGCCGCCGGCATGCAGGGAAGCGCGACGCTGACGGTCGCCCAGGGCCTCGACCACATCGTGGTGACGCCCGGGACGGCCACGTTGTCGTCGCTGGGAGAGACTCAGCAGTTCACGGCCGAGGCGCGGGACGCCGCGGATCAACCGCTGGGTCTGCAGCCCGGGTTCACGTGGACCTCCTCGGCGGTCGGCATCGCGACCATCGACGGGACGGGACTGGCCTCGGCGGTGGCGAACGGCGTCGCGACGGTCACCGCGTCGGCGGCAGGAGTGAATGGCACGGCGGCGCTGACGGTGGCGCAAGCGGTGGACCGCATCGTGGTCACGCCGGGTACGGCAACGCTGACGGCGCTGGGCGTGACCCAACAGTTCACGGCCCAAGCGTGGGACGCCAACAACCACCCGCTGCTCAGCCAACCGCCGTTCACGTGGACGTCGTTGGACGGCGCGGTGGCCACGGTGAACGGAACGGGCCTGGCGACGGCGACCGGTAACGGGACGACAACGATCAGGGCGTTGTCGTCGGGGAAGAACGGTACGGCCACGCTGACGGTGGCGCAGGCGGTGGATCACATCGTGGTGACGCCGGGCACGGTCACGCTGACGGCGCTGGGCGCGACGCAGCAGTTGGCGGCGGAGGCGCGAGACGCGGCGGATCAGCCGCTGGGCACGCAGCCGACGTTCACGTGGACGTCGTCGGACGGTGCGGTGGCGACGGTGAGCGGCACGGGCCTGGCGACGGCGGTGGCCGACGGCAGCGCCACGATCACGGCGTCGGCCGCAGGGGTGGATGGGACGGCGGCGCTCACGGTAGCGCAGGCGGTGGACCACATCGTGGTGACGCCCGGGACGGCGACGCTGACGGCGCTGGGGGTGACGCAGCAGTTCGCGGCGGAGGCGCGGGACGCGGCGGACCAGCCGCTGGGGACGCAGCCGACGTTCACGTGGACGTCGTCGGACGCCGCGGTGGCCACGGTGGACGGGACGGGGTTGGCGACGTCGGTGGCTGATGGCGTCACGACCATCACCGCGTCGGCCACCGGCGTGGACGGGACGGCGGCACTGACGGTGGCGCAGGTGGTGGATCACGTCGTCGTGACGCCCGCGACGGCGACGCTCACCGTGTTGGGTTCGACGGCGCAATTCACGGCGGAGGCGCGTGATGCCGCGGACCAGCCGCTAGGGGCGCCGCCGACGTTCACGTGGAGTTCGTCCAACGGCGCCGTGCTGACGGTCGATGCCTCGGGTCTCGCAACCGCTGTGGCGAACGGCTTCGTGACGATCACGGCCTCGGCGGCCGGCGTCGACGGCACCGCGACGGTCTCCGTCGCTCAGGGACTCGATCACATCGTGGTAACGCCGGGCGCGGTGACGCTCACGGCGCTGGGCGCCACCCAGCTGTTCGATGCCGAGGCGCGCGACGCCGCCGACCAGCCGCTGGTGGTGCAGCCGCCGTTCGAGTGGAGTTCCTCGGATGACGCGGTGGTGACGGTAGACGCATCCGGTGTGGGCACAGCGGTCACCAACGGCTCGGCGACGATCACGGCAACCGTCGACGGTGTGTTCGGGACTGCGCTGGTTACGGTCGCGCAGGCGGTTGAGTACATCGTCGTGACGCCGGCCTTTGGGACGTTGACGGCCCTCGGTACCACGGCCCAATTCAACGCCGAGGCCCGCGATGCGGCAAATCAGCCGCTCGCGGTGCAGCCGTCGTTCGCTTGGAGTTCGTCGGACGGGGCGGTTGCGACGGTTACGGGCACCGGTCTCGCAACGGCGGTGGCCAACGGCAGCGTGACGATCACCGCGTCCGCTGGGGGGGGGGACGGCACGGCATCGCTCACGGTGGTGCAGTTGCTCGATCACATCGTGGTGACGCCGGCCACGGCCACGCTGAATGCGCTCGGCGCAACGCAGCAGTTCGTCGCCGAGGCGCGCGATGCCTCGAATCATCCGTTGGCCACACAGCCGACGTTCACGTGGACGTCCTCGGCCGTCGGGGTGGCGTCGGTGAACGCATCGGGCCTCGCCACCGCGGCCGGGAACGGGACGACCACGATCCGGGCCTCCTCGGGCGGGAGGAACGGGATTTCCACCCTGACCGTCAGCCAGAGCCTCGACCATATCGTCGTCACGCCGGCCACGGCGACACTCGGCGCCCTGGGCGCAACCCAGCAGTTCACGGCCGAAGCGCGAGATGCTGCGGATCAGCCCCTGCTGAACCAGCCGACCTTCAGTTGGAGCACACTCCCGGGCGGTGTCGTCTCGGTCAGCGGGGCCGGCGTTGCGACGGCGGTCGCCAACGGGACAACGGCGGTCCGAGCCTCGGCGTCCGGGAAGGTCGGGACGGCGTCACTCACGGTGTCGCAGGTCGTCGATCACATCGTCGTGACGCCGGGAACGGCAACGTTGACGGCGCTCGGGGCCACGCGACAGTTCCTGGCCCAGGCGCGGGATGCCTCGGATCAGCCGCTGGTGGTCCAGCCGACCTTCGCGTGGAGCACGTCGGATGACGCCGTCGCCACGGTGAGCGGCACGGGTCTGGCGGCCGCGGTGGCCAACGGGACGGCGACGATCACGGCGTCGGCCGGCGTGGACGGCACGGCGACGCTGACGGTGAACCAGGTGACCGATCACATCGTGGTGACGCCCCCGACGGCGACGCTCACGGCCCTGGGCACGAC
>Ga0307424_1000451_pt1 | contig 21976 bp, 16 predicted proteins | sample SalMarWE160320MG_FD_202157 | JGI IMG/M metagenome (GOLD analysis project Ga0307424, IMG submission 202157) | Salt marsh sediment microbial communities from the Plum Island Ecosystem LTER, Massachusetts, United States - WE1603-20 | ecosystem: Environmental > Aquatic > Marine > Intertidal zone >... | reverse complement strand
GGAACTCCGCCGTCCGGGCGAGGCCCTGATCGAGATCTCCCCTCGTCACGAGCGCGGACCCGTCCATCGCCGACCCCGACGAGGCGCCGAAGCCGACGCGCAGCCTTCCGTCCGCTCCGACCTGGAACCGGAGGAACAGGGCGGAGGAGGCCACCAGGAGCACGACGGCGGCGGCCGCCGCCAGGGAGGGCAGGAAGGCTCGGAGTCCTCCGCGGCCGGATGTCGCCGTACCCCCGTGGATGCGGCCGGCCGACGCGGCGGGCTCGTTCACGAAGACCATCCTCGGAGCGTTGTCCACGTTGGGCCACGCTCCCAGGAGCTCGCGTGTCGAGGCGAGCTCCTCGAACTCCTCCCGGCACGCCGCGCACGTGGCGATGTGGGCGCGGATGTCCGCCAGGTCGGACGGGTCGCCGTCCTCGTAGAGGAGGGAGACCAGCCGTTCTTCCCTGTTTCCACACTCCTCGCTCATGACGCTCCTCCTGGTCCATCCTCCGGCGACATCCCCTCGCGCTCCAACTGACGACGCATCGCTCGCAGCCCCCGGTGGAGCCGGGCCTTCGCCGTGTTTTCCGGCACGCCCAGCGCCTCCGCGATCTCGGGGAAGGTGAGGGCCTGGTATTCCTTGAGAAGGATGACCACGCGCTGGTCCTCCGAGAGCCCGGCGAGCAGCCGCCGTACGAGCTTCTCCCGGTCGGCGGCCTCCGCCGCGGCATCCGTGCGGGCATCCTCGTCCGGCACCTCGTCCTTCACGGAGATCCTCTGCCCCGACACGGTCGTGTAGTACTCGTGCAGCGAGATCACCGTGCGCCGCTTCTTCCTTCTCAGGTGGTCCTTGCAGAGGTTCACCGCGATGCTGTAGAGCCACGAGCTGAAGGCCGCCCGGTGCGCATATCCCCCGATGGACTTCACGACGCGGACGAACGTGTCCTGCACCAGGTCCTGGGCAACCGCCGCGTCGCCCACGTACTTGTAGGCGAAGTTGAAGAGCGGCTTCTCCCACCGCCGAACGAGGAGGTTGAAGGCCGACGCGTCGCCTTGTTGGCACGCCTCGATCAGCTGCGCCTCCTGGGCGCTGCCGCCTTCGATCCTCCAGGCATCGGCTTTCGTGAAGGGCACTCCCATCTGCTCCTCGGTCGCATCATCGGGCGCGTCTCTTCCCGCTTCCACCATTGAGAACGACGGTGAGCCGCGAATCGTTGCGTGCTTGCGCCAATCCGGCCCCGGTCGGGTCGACAACCCCCGACGCCAACGAGGCGGTGATCGAGCTCCGCGAGGTTCGGGCGCGGCTGGAGCCCCGGGTCAAATTCCGGAGATATGCGTGATCTCCCAGTCCTCGACGATCTTCCCGTTGGAGATCCGGCTGATGACGATGCCCTCGGTGGTCCAGATCTCGCCTGTGGGCTGGACGCCACGGTAGGGCCCGGTATGGTGCCCGCTGCTGGTGAACCGCGTCACCACCAGATCGCCTTCCGCCACCTGCTGATGTACGACGGCGTGGCGATCGTCCGAAGCCGTGAGAATGGCGGCGGCGAATGCCCGCACCTCCTCGAGGCCACGGAGCTCCTGGCCTTCGGAGCCGTGCCATACGTAGTTGGGAGCAAAGATCTCCGGAATCGCGTCCAGATTGCGTCCGTTGATGACCTCGTCGAACCAACGGCGGGCGAGCGCCTTCGGGTCGTCCGACCGGATTGGGAGGCTCGCTTCGGACCCGCCTCCGGCCCTGGCATCGGGGCGGCCGGAAGGTGGTGCGAACGCGAACAGCGCCGCGAGAGCCGGAATGCTCGATGTCCACAGCAGGTGCGTCACAGGGTCCTCCTTGGCCGGGATCGGGAGTCCGGGAACGTGTGGAACGTGTCCCCGTGGGAGCCGCGCGGCGATCTCGGCGTTCGTCGCGCCTTGAACCACCAGGCCCAGGACCTCGCGCTCCCTCGGTGTGAGCTCCGCCAGATCGGCCGACTCGGCCCCACCGATGCCCACGAACGAGCGGATCGCTTCGACGGCACCGGCCCTCGCATCCTCGCGGTCACCCGTCCTGTTGCCCCGGGGCCTCTTGGCCTACTCGGCCCGGAGGGATGTGCTGGGGTCGGCTCGGGACGCCCGGCGGGCCGGCAGGAAGCTGGCCAGGAGGCCCACCCCAAGGAGGATTCCCGCCCCCCCGAGGAACGAGAGGGGATCGAGGGGATCCACCTCGTAAAGGAGGCGGGCGAGCACCCGACTCGCCCCGAGAGCCATCAGGCTTCCCACGACCATCCCGGATAGGATGATCTTCAGTCCTCCGGCCATGACCATCCTCTCGACGCCGGACCCCGTCGCCCCCATGGCCAGCCGAACCCCGAACTCCCAGGTCCGCTGGCTCACGTTGTGGGCCATGACCCCGTAGAGTCCCACGGAGGCCAGGACTAGGGCCAGGAGGCCGAAGACGCCCACCATCACGGCGGGGGTCCGGGCCGAGCCCTGCGAGTACTCGAGGTACCGGGGGATCGTCATGATCCGGGGAGGAGGAAGGCCGGGAACTTCGCTTCGAACCTGCGAGGAGATCGGCCGGATCATGGCCCTCGGATCTCCTCCGGTCCTGACCACCAGCTCCGCGTTGGCGACGTATTCGGCCTGGGTCATGGGAAGGACCAAGTAGGGTTCCGGGGGCTCGGTGAGGGAGCCGTACTTTCCGTCGGCGATGATACCGACGACGGTGTAGACCCTTCCCAGGTCCGCCCGGACCCTGCCCTCGACGGGATCCCGGCCGGGCCAGTATCGCCGGGCCATGGTCTCGTTCACCATGGCTACCGGCAGAGCGTCTTCGGTGTCCCCCTCGTCTATGGCCCGCCCCCTCACCACGGGAATCCCCATGGTGCCGAAGTAGTCCGGGGACACCATGTTCCGCTTCACCAGCATCCGCTCGTCCGGCGCCGGCTCGTACCCCTCCACGCTGACGTCGTGATGTCCGTGGTTGACGCCCAGGGGCACGAACGCCGCCAGGGCTGCCGACTCCACCCCGGGAAGGACCGAGATCCGGTCCAGGAGCCTCCGCTGCAGGGCCCTGCCTTCGTCCTCCTCGTATTGGCCGTACCCCGTGTTCAGTGGGACTACCAGCCCCCGCCGGAGGTCGAAGCCGGGATCGATGGCCAGGGTGTTGTTCAAGCTTCGAATCAGGAGCCCCGCCCCGGTGAGGAGGACGAGGGAAAGGGCCACTTGCCCACCGACCAGGAACTGCTGGATCCGCCCGGCTCCCCTGGCTCGGCTCAGGGCGGGGCCCTGTTCCTTGAGGGCTTCGGTCTGGCGGGGCTTGAGGATCTGAAGGGCGGGGGCCAGCCCGGAGAGGACGCCGGTGGCCAGGGCCAGGAGGAGGGTGACAGCCAGGACCCGGTGGTCGAGGGTGGCGGGGATGGGGATGGGCACCTCGGCCTGGGCCTGGAGCCGGCCGATACCCTGGAGGGTGAGAATCCCCACCCCGATTCCGGCTCCCCCTCCGAAAAGAGCCAGGAGCGTGCTCTCGGTGAGGAGTTGCTTGACGATGCGCCACCGTGAAGCTCCCAGGGAATACCGGAGAGCGATCTCCCGCCGCCGTTCAGTGGCCTTGGCAAGCTCCAGGTTGGCCACGTTGAAGCAGGCGATGAGAAGGACGAAACCCACCACGCCCAGCAGCATGGCCAGGAGCCGCTTGGCCTGTCCGGTGGCGTCCGGGCCCCCCAGGCGCCCTTCATCCAGCCCCTCCAGGACGATCTCCCGTCCCCGGTGCGTGGGCAGGTCGGCGGCCATGTTGGAGGCCAGGACCTCCATACCGGCCCGGGCTTCGGCCATGCTCACCCCCGGACGCCGACGTCCCACCAGTTGGAGCCACGGATCGAAGCGGCTCTCCATGTTGGGGGAGTACGGAAGGGCCCGGCGCGTCATGGAAAGGGGTGTCCAGAGAGCGGGCTCGACGACGGACAGGAGCCCGGTGAATCCACGGGGAGCCACCCCTATGACGGTGAAGGGGTAGTCGTTGATGCGGATCGTCCTTCCCAGGATCCCCGGATCCGAGCCGAAGGCATCCCGCCAGGTGTCATGCCCCAGCACCACAACGGGATGGGTGTCCTGAGGATCCTCCTCGTCCGGCTGGAAGGTCCGGCCCAGTGCGGCCTCGACGCCCAGGACCTGGAAGTAATCTCCGCTCACCACCTGGCCCCAGACGATTTCCGGCGCGGCGTCCCCGGCCAGGGCCATGGGGGCCGTGGTGTAGGCCGCCAGCCCCGAGAAGACCTGGTTCTGCTTCTTGTAGTCCAGATAGTCCAGGTAGGACGTGTTCCCGTAGCGCCCTTCTCCCAGCCGGGCGGTGAAGATGGCGGTCGCCTCATCCGGCTCTTCCACGTTGAGTGGACGTAGGAGGAGGCCGTTCACCAGGCTGAAGATGGCCACGTTGGCCCCGATCCCCAGAGCCAGAGAGACGACGGCTACGAGGGTTGATCCAGGACGACGCAGGAGCTGCCGGAGCCCGTGGCGGAGGTCTCGCTCCAGGTGACCCAACTCGCCCAGGACATCGAACCGGGGCCCTCGCGGGGGGATCCGTCCTGGATCTCGGGTGGGGTCCAGCCGGCCCCAGCACCGCCCCCGGAGCCGGTCCAGCAGCCCCCTGCCGGAGACGCTCAGAGCTTGCCGCCAGTACCACCCTCCGGCCGCCTCGGGGCCCCGGCACTCCGCCAACCTGCGGTGTTCGTAGGCCAGATCCTCCAGGATGGAATCCCGAGTCGTACCCGAGGGGAGGGAGAGGCGAAGGAGGGCGATGGCCCCGCCGGGGGGCCGAGCGAGTCGGCGGCTCGTCATGACGAAGGCCCTTCGAGGACCTCGTCCAGCCCTTTCCAGAGCGCCAGGAGCATGTCCCGGGACGCCGTCAGGGCGGCGATCCCCTCCTCCGTGACGGAGAACCGCCGCTTGGGCTGAACGCCACCGTCCTCGGAGCTGGCCTCGATCCGCCACTCCAGGAACCCCTTCCTCTCCAGGCGGTTCAGAGTGGAGTAGAGCGCCCCCCGAGAGACGGGGCGGCCCGCGTCCTCCTCCAACGTCCGAGCGATTTCCGGAGCGTGGGCGTTGTCCTTCAATTGAAGAGCCGCCAGCAGAACCACCTGCTCGAACTCACCGATGAACCCCATGCGGCCCATGCTGCCTCCGTCCGTATGACATGTCGCCATTGTGTCACTTTTGTAGACTGAGATTACATTACTGACAACACGGCCGGTTGGCAAGGCCTGACCTGACGAGGGATCTGCCGCGGGTGGAGTGGATGATCGCGGGCCCACATCACGGTTGATGGCCTCGCGGCGCCCGGGACATATTCGAGAAGCCCCCGAACATCTCCGAAACGGTGTGACCTCGAGCCCGGGAGGCCCCGTGCGGCCCACGACTGCGATGCTCACGGTACTGGTGCTGGCCGCCGCGGCGTGCGCGCACGGCGGCCCGCCCCCGGTGCCCGTGGCCGCCCCGGTGCAGGACCCACCTCCCGTCCGCGTGGACACGGTGATCGTGGAAGTGGAAGTGGCACCTCCGGAGATGGCCCAGATGGAGCGGCGGATCGCCGTTCTCCAGCTCCAGCTCCTCGAGAGGGACGCGCAGAGCCGCCGCATGGCCGAACAGCTCAACGAGACGCGCCTCGAGGTCGTGCGCAACATGGCCAAGCTCCAGAGCCAGGCGACCCGCGCGGAGGCGGCCTCGGGCGTGGCGGAGGCGGAGATCGCGCTGCAGGCGCTGGGCGGCGTGGAGGGGGGAACCGATTCCCGCGAGTATGCCGAGGCCCGCGATCTCCTGACGCAGAGCACGGAACAGTTCGAGCTGGGGAACTTCGGCGGGGCTCTGTACCTGGCCACCTACGCCCGGGCCGCCGCGGCGAACGCGCAGTCGAGGATCGCCGGCGCCGACGGGCGCGAGCTCCTCAGTGGCGAATCCCTCTTCGCGCTTCCGGTCCGGCTTGCCACGACGAGTCGCAGCAACGTCCGGAGTGGTCCCGGGCTGGACTTCGCCGTCCAGTTCACGCTGGAGGCGGGCACGCCTCTTTCCGGCCTCTCGTACTCCGGCGAGTGGGTGCGAGTCGTCGACGCGGAAGGTCGGGGAGGATGGATCTTCTCCACCCTGGTCGACAGCCGACGGTAGCGGCTACGCGGTCTTCGGCCCCTTGGCGCCCTTCTCTTTCGAGCCCTTCCGGCGCTTGCTCTTACCCCGTCCCGCCTTGGCGGTGGTCAACACGCGCGAGCCGGCGACAACATAGCGGTTCCTTCCCTGCTCCTTGGCCTGGTACAAGGCGTCGTCCGCGGCCTGAATGAGGCTGTCCGGGCTGTCCCCGTGCTCGGGGAAGGACGCGATGCCGATGCTCATGGTCACGGGACCGCCGTTGAACTCCTCCACCGCGAGGTGGGAAAGGATGCGGGTGGAGGCCTCCTCGCCGCCCTCGGCGTCACACCTGGGCAGGAGGATCATGAACTCCTCGCCGCCGTAGCGTGCCACGGTGTCGATGCCCCTGGTGGCATCCCTGATCGCCGCGGCCACGGCCTTGAGCACCGCGTCTCCCTCCAGGTGGCCCCACCTGTCGTTGTATTGCTTGAAGTGATCGACGTCCAGCATCAGGAGCCCCAGGGGATGGTCCATCCGGTCGGCCCTGTCGATCTCCTCTTCCAGCACCTCCATGGCCTTCCGCCGATTCATGAGCTCGGTCAGGCCATCGGTCACCGAAAGCCGCTCGAGCTCCACGTTCCTCTGGCGGAGCTCCTCGCTCGCCTGGTGGAGGGCTTCGCGGCCCCGCCGCAGGCGGCCCACCATGTTGTTGAAGACCTCCGTGAGATAGCCCACCTCGCCCCCACCGGTGACGGGGAGGTCCACGGAGAGGTCCCCTGCCGCGACCTCCGCCGCTCCGGCCGTGAGGCGGGCCAGGGGCCGGGCGATGACCTGGCCCAGGAACCAGGCGATGAAGCTGACGATGGCCACGAGCGCCGAGGTCAGGAGCAAGGCGAGGTTCCGGAGTCGCCGAATGGGCTCGTAGGCCTCTCCGAGGGAGACTTCCGCCACCACCGCCCAGGACAGGTCGGAAAGAGGATTCAGCGTCCCCAGGACCTCTTGGCCATCCGCGCCGCGGTACTCCACGGTGGCGGAGCCCGCCGACATCAGCACCTCCAGGGCCGGAGCGTCGATCCGGGCCGTCAGTGCCTCGGGGATACCCCGTGACGTCGCGATGACCGTCCCGCCCGCCGTGACGACCTGCACCTGACCGTCTCCCGGGGCGTATCCGAACATGAGCGCAGGGATCGCGCCGAGGTCCAGCTCGGCAACGAGGGCACCGAGGTAATGGTCGCCGGCGGGGTCCCGCGTGATGGGCTGGGCGATGTGCACCCCGACGGACTGGCGGCCCGGCATCCAGAAGGGATCTCCCACCTGGGCCTCGCCCCCCCGTAGCCCGCTCGCCCAGCTTCCGGGTAGGGCCAGGCGCTCGCGGCTGCCGCCGCTCGCGGCCACGAGCTCGCCTCGGTCGTCCAGCAACACGAGCCGCGTGTAGTCCGGAAAGCGGTTTCGGATGGCCGTGAGGTAGTCCGTGACACGGGACACGGACTCGGCGCCTCCCGGGTCTCCGGACTCGATCCGCTGAAGGTTCTCGGACACCTCGAAGGAGCTGACGAACACCCCGATGTCCTGGCGCTTCCCCCGGAAGAAGATGTCCAGCTCGCGGGCCGCCTGAGAGCCCACGCTGCGAAGCTCCCCGTCGATCTTCTCGGAGAGCGCGCGCTCGTTCTGAACATAGAAGACGGCCAACGTGGCCAGCGTCGGAACGAGTGTGGCCACCAGCGCGAGGGCCACGATCCTGTTCCGGATGCTATCCAGCCGGAAGGCCTTCAAGGCCCTGCCCGTGCGGCGCTCCCAGGTATGTGCTTCGCCCATGGCGGATCCAGCTGGCTGGCGATATCGACCCTTCGTGCCCTCGTCCAATATGCCAGCGGGCCGTGCGACGATGCCACGACTCCGGTCGGACGGAGCGGCAGGAGAGCTTCACCGGACGCAACCGAATCCCGTGCGGCGTCGTCTAAGGTAGATGAGCGCGGCGCGCCCCTGCCCGGCGTGCGTACCGTAGGGACCGGGACGGAGACGGGGGAGGGAAGCATGAGGGCGCGGACGGGGTGGGGCTGGACGAGTGCGTTCCTTTGTGGTCTGATCTTCACGGCGGCGGGCGCGCTCGGTGCGCAGGAGGCTCCCAGGGACGGCGCTGCGCAGCCAGTGAGCGACCGTAACGAGAGGCGCCCGACCCGGCCGGCCCCCCTGGTGGCGCGGGCCGTGCCCGCGACTGGCGCGGTACCGGTCCTCGACGGGCGCCTGGACGAGGCGGCGTGGCGGGACGCACCGGTCGTCGCGGACTTCACGCAGGTCCTGCCCGTGGACGGCGGCGGGCCGAGCGAGCGCACCGAGGTGCGCGTGACGTACGACGCCGACGCGCTCTATATCGTGGCGCGGATGTTCGACAGCGACCCGACTGCCATCGCGCGGCGACTCGGCCGGCGGGACTCGGAGACCTCGAGTGACGTCTTCCGCGTTTCCATCGACTCCTACCACGACCACCGCACGGCCTTCGAGCTCGCGGTGAATGCCGCCGGTGTGAGGTCCGACGCGTTGGCCGCGAACGACAACTCCGACGGGGACTCCTCATGGGACCCCGTCTGGGAAGCGGCGGCGCGCGTGGACTCCCTCGGTTGGGTCGCCGAGATGAAGATCCCCTTCTCGCAGCTCCGCTTTTCCCGGGAGACCGAGCAGACGTGGGGGATCAACTTCACGCGTGAGATCTTCCGCAAGAGCGAGACGGTGCGGTGGGCGTGGGCGCGCAACACCGAGCAGGGCTACGCGTCCCTCTTCGGGCACCTCGAGGGACTGCGGGACATCCCGCAACCGAAGCGGCTGGAAGCCCTCCCCTACACGGTGGTTTCCGCCGACTTCGACGAATCGGCAGACCGCTCGAGCCCATTCAACGACGGCAGCGTCGGCTCCAAGGGATTCGGACTGGACCTCAAGTACGGCGTCACGAGCAACCTGACGCTGGACGCCACCGTCAACCCCGACTTCGGGCAGGTCGAGGTGGATCCTGCCGTCGTCAACCTGACCGACTTCGAGACGTACTTCGAGGAGCGGCGCCCCTTCTTCGTGGAGGGCGCCAACCTCTTCGAGTTCAGCGGCGGCGGTGGCGCGTTCGCGCCCACCCTGTTCTACTCACGGCGCATTGGACGGACGCCTTCCCGGCCAGCGAGCGAGCCCGGCGGCTATGCGGACAACCCGTCCGCGACCAGCATCCTCGGCGCGACCAAGCTTTCGGGGAAGGTGGGTGCCTGGTCTCTCGGCTTCATCGACGCGGTCACCAGCCGCGAGCGGGCCCGCATCCAGGCCGCTGACGGGACCCTCGGCACCCGCCCCGCCGAGCCGCTGGCCAACTACGGCGTGGCGAGCCTGCGTCGCGACTTCCGCGACGGCAACACCGGGGTCGGTGTCTTGGCGACGACGGTGAACCGGAACCTCGACGACCCCGTCTTCGAGGGGCTGCGCCGCGAAGCCTACGCCGGAGGGGTGAACTTCTTCCATCGCTGGGGCACCAAACGTTGGATCGTAAGCGGGAACTTCGCCGGCTCGCGCGTGGCCGGCGACACGGAGGCGATGACCGCGGCACAGCAATCGTCCGCCCGCTACTACCAGCGCCCAGACCAGGACTACGTGGCGCTCGACCCCGCTGCTACGTCCCTGTCCGGGTGGAGCACGGCTCTGAGCTTCGGCAAGGACGCCGGCAACTTCAGGATGGGGACCGACCTCTTTGCGACCTCGCCCGGCTTCGAGATCAACGACGCCGGCTTCGGGACCGATTCGGACGACATCTTCCACGGCGTATGGCTCAGCCGCCGGTGGCTCGACCCCGGCAAGGTCTTCCGGCGCTTCAACCTGAACGCCACCTGGGCGCAGAGCTGGAACTTCGGCGGGACCAACGTCGGCCGTTCAGCCTACTTCGGGCTCGGAGGCCAGCTCCTCAACTACTGGAGCTTCAACGTCGGGTCGAATCTCAACCTCCGGACCCTGACCGACTACGCCACCCGCGGAGGCCCGCTGATGACCCGCCCGCGCCAGTGGTCGGTGAACTGGAACGTCAGCTCGGACACCCGCAAGAGGGTCGGCGGCAGCGCCCACGGGTCCTGGAGCGGCAACGAAGAGGGCGGCTGGGGCGTGCACGCCGGGCCGTCGCTCACCCTGAGGCCGAGCGGCGCCCTGAGCTTCACGGCGGGCTTCTGCTACGACGAAAGCCAGTCCGTCGGGTTCTACGTCACCCAGCGTGCCGACCCGACGGCCACGGCCACGTACGGAGGGCGCTACCTCTTCAGCGGGCTCCGGCAGAGGAGCCTGAACGGCACCCTGCGTGCGGACATGGCGCTCTCCCCGAGCCTGAGCATCCAGTGGTACGCCCAGCCCTACGTCGCCACGGGCGACTACGAGGGTTTCAAGGAGCTGACCCGGCCCCGGAGCTTCGAGTTCCTGCGGTACGGGGTCGACGGCTCCTCGACGCTGGCCTTCGACCCGGACGACAACAGCTATACCGCCGACCCCGACGGCGCCGACCCCGCTCCGGCCATCCTATTCGAGAACCCGGACTTCAGCTTCCGCTCGCTGCGGAGCAACCTCGTCCTGCGCTGGGAATATCGGCCTGGGTCCACGGTCTTCCTGGTGTGGAACCACGGGCGCTCGGGGGATTCCGCGGATCCCACGTCGGGGGTCCTCGATGAGGCGGGACGTCTCTTCGGGGACACCATGCGCAACACGTTCATGGTGAAGGTGAACTACTGGTTGAGCCGGTGAGAGGAGGCCCCGACCCCCACCGGGGGTTGGGGACCGACGGCCGACTTGCGGCTCACGAAAGACCACCGGTTGCGCCCTCTTCGCGGCTTCGGGCATGTTGGGAGAGCCGGGGCCGGCGGGGCCCCGGTGACCGACTCCATCCACCCACGCGAGACTACGCCTTGGACGTCCTCGAAGCCATTCGAACGCGTCGCTCCGTGAAGCAGTTCACCGACCGGCCGGTGGGCCGCGAGGAGATCGAGCATCTGCTGGAGCTGGCGGTGCAGGCGCCGAACCACCGCATGACCCAGCCGTGGCGCTTCTACATTCTCGGTCCGGAGGCCAGACGCGCCTACGGCGAGGTGCTGGGGTCTCGCAAGGCGAAGCGGGTCGAGGACCCGGAGGCGGCGCAGGCCGTGGTGGAGAAGGTCGCCGCCGCCGAGGCCGCGATACCCGCCACCGTCGCAGTGGCCATGACGCTGGACGAGAATCCGGAGATCCGCGAGGAGGACTACGCGGCCACCATGATGGCGGTGCAGAACCTCTGCCTGGCTGCCCACGCCACCGGCCTCGGCACCCACATCAAGTCCGGAGCCGTCATGGACGATCCACGGGCGCGGGCGGCCGTGGGCGTGGCCGAAGGCGAGCGCATCGTGGCCACGGTCCACCTGGGTCGCCCCGCCGAGCTGCCCGAGCCGAAGCCGCGGCAGTCGGCGGGCGCGGTCACCGTCTGGGTTCCCTGAGGTCGTGGGCTTCCAGGCCCTTGGCCGGAGCCCCGGGCTGATCACCCCCCGTCACCACGGCGTCGGCGCGCCGAGGGCGTTCCCCAGCATGTAGTCCATGGGAAGGCATTGGGTCGTGTAGCCCATGCTGCCGCACTCGCGACGTTCTTCCTCGGGCTGGGCGTCGAAGATCGTGTTGAGGGCCGACTGCGCGTTGAAGTGGGCCCGGTAGATCTCACCGTCGCGTAGCGTGCTCCCGGGCGCGTGACCGTACATGAGGCCAGCGGTGGTGTGGAGCAGGGTGAAGGTGTGGCCGAGCTCGTGGGCCAGGAGATTCGGGTAGGGCAGCCATACCTGGCCGATGAAGACGTATCCCTGCCAGCACCCGTATCCCCCGATGAGGCCCCCCTGAACCTGGGTAACCACCGCGACCCGAATGACCTGCCCCGGGGTGAGGTCTGTGCACACCCCGTCGATGCCGACGTTCACCTCGTCTCCGGTGCCGGTGGCGTCCTCGTAGGAGACATCGCCCACCTCGAGGCCCATGGCCGCCCGCTTCCAGAGGGCCTCGGTATCCCGGAGCACATCCCGGATCACCGCTTTCTCCTCCTCGAAGTCCCCCCAGTAGACCTTGAAGAGGAAGTCCACCTGCACGGGGGGCTCGAGCGTGACGTGCACCGTGTCGGGAGCGGAAGTCCACGAGACAGCCTTCTGGAACGGCCGCTCGTCCGTGGGAAAGACCACAATCCGGGGTCCTGCGGCATCCATGGGTGTGAACCGCAGGACCGTGTCGGGCGTGATGCGCTCCTCGAGGATCTCCAGGCCTTCGGGGCTCTCCTGGGTGAGCAGCACTCCGCGGATGGGGCCTGCGGCGCCGTGCACCACCACCACGTCGGCCAGCTCGGCGGGGATGGCGGTGGCGCTCACGAGGGCCTCGGGGCCTCCGTCCACCCAGGCACGCACGGTCTGTGCCCCCCCGCCTCCCAGACGCCACCGCGTCCAGACCTCGCCGGACCCGTCGGTGACGGAAGCGTCATCCAGGACCTCCCCGCCTCCGGCCACCACCTGGAAGTGGACCCAGACGCCGGGAACCGCCGTCCCCGATCCATCCACGAGGCGCACCGTCACCGAGCGTGGCAGGACGTTCCCTTCGACCGCTCGCTGGCTCTGTCCTTTTGCCACGACGAGGACATAGGATGCCTCGGCCCCGGGGCCAACTCCACCCTCCGAGCAGGCCACCGCAACCAGGACAATGGCCGACACCAGCGTGAATCCCCGCACCCTGCCTCCAGGTATGCCCGCCTTGCATCCGCCCTGAAAATGAGAACGCGTCGGGGCACGCACGTCTACCGTCATATCCCGCCGTACGGCCCCTTTTCCCTACCCCTCGCCCCTCCCTGAACCCCGGGGATCCGCAGCCATGGCCTCCTTCCGCGCCCGGGTTTCGCCGGCTTCCGGCGTAACGCGGCGGTGGGGACGAGATCGTCGCCCTCGACACTGCTCGGCCGCCTCGGTACCGTCCAATCAAGGTGGGCTCGGGCCCGCCCGGCACCGTCACTTCGAAAGGACAGGCTGGTGGGCGTCTTCGAAATGATCGTCCTCATCGTGCTCATCTCCACCGTCGGGAAGGTCCTCTCCCGGCGGGGACCGAAGCTCCCACCGCAGGGCGACCCTCGGCGCCTGGCACCCGGCGAGGTGGAGGACATCCGCCAGACGCTGGACGAGTTGAGCAACCGGGTGGTGCGCCTGGAAGAAGAGCGGGACTTCTACAAGGAGCTCCTGGACGCCCCGGAGCCACGCAGAGGACTCTCCGACCCCGACGGGCCCGGTGCCGGTCGACCTTCCAGCGTCGACACCTCTCCCCGGAAGCCTGGAGAGTCGTAGCGGGAAGGGATGCCCTGTCCCATCCTGGCCCGACCCCGATCCGGAGACCGCCGTGTCCTTCCGCCGAATCCGACCCGTTTCCCTACCCCTCACCCCTCCCTGAACCCCAGCGGATCCGCCGCCATCGCTTCCTCCCACGCCCTCATGGCGGTTTCCAGCCTCTCCACCACCTCCGGGTGGCGAGAGGAGATGTCGTAGGCTTCGCCGGAATCGACGCTCAGGTCGTACAGAAGCGGGGTGGGGCCCGTCGTATGGTTCGTGAACCGCCCCAGCTTCTTGTTGTTGGGCATGGGCCAGACGTAGTGGCTCGTGCTCCGGAAGTACTTCCACCGCCCCGACCGCACGCCCTCCAGCTCCCCCTGGTGGTAAAGGAAGAGGTACTCGTGGGGCGACGCCTCGGTCTCCCCCCTCAGGAGCGCGGTGATGTCCCGTCCGTCGATGACCCGGTCTTCGGGCGGCGCCAGCCCCGCGGCGGCGAGACACGTGGGAAAGACGTCCAGGTTGATGGCGGCCGCATCGCATACCGTCCCCGCGGGGATCCGCCCCGGCGCCCGGGCGATGAACGGCACCCGGTGTCCTCCCTCGAACGCCTGTCCCTTCCGGCCCCGGAACGCCCCGGCGCTCCCCTGATACCACGGCCCGTTGTCGCTGGTGAGCATCACCAGCGTGTTCTCCGCCCGGCCCGTGGCGGCCAGCGCCTCCAGGATCCGACCCACGCTCCCGTCGAGCTCCTGGACCACGTCCCCGTAGAGCCCGGCGTCGGAGCTTCCCCGGAACGCATCGGAGACCGCCAGGGGACGGTGGGGGAACGTGTGGGCCAGATAGAGGAAGAACGGCGCCTCCCCGCCCCCCTCGATGAAGGTGATGGCCTCGTCGGTGTAGCGCCGGGTCAGGACGGATTGATCCGGGATGTCTGCCTCCAGCTTCTCCTCCCCCCGGAACAGCGGGAGGGGGCGCATGTCGTTGCTGTACGGCACCCCGAAGAAGCTGTCGAAACCGTGGCGGACGGGGTTGAAGCGCGCGTCCCGGCCGAAGTCCCCCAGGTGCCACTTCCCCACCATCCCCGTGCGGTACCCTGCGAGCTTCAACGCCTCGGGTAGCGTGAGCTCCGCCTCGTTCAGCCCTTCGGAGGCCACCCGGCTGGCCAGGTCCAGCAGTCCCACGCGCCCTGCCAGATACCCCAGGCGCACCATCGCCCGCTTGCCCAGCGGCTCGCCCAGGGCGGGGAGCGGCGTGTCCAGCATCATGCGCGCAGGATATCGGCCGGTGAGCAGGCCGGCCCGGGAGGGCGTGCACACGGCGTCGCAGGCGTGGAAGTCCGTGAAGCGCATCCCTTCGGACGCCAGCGCGTCGATGCTCGGGGTCCGGATGGCCCGGGATCCGTAGCAGGACAGGTCGCCGAAGCCCAGATCGTCGGCGTTGACGAGGACGATGTTCGGCCGCCGCCCCGTAAAGTCCGGGAGCGGGCTCAATCCTCCGAACGCCACCGCCGGATACTCCGGCCCCCGGGGCCCGCGCAGGAGGGAGTATGCCAGCCCCCCGCCCGCCAGCACGGCTCCGCCCGCGGCCACGCGCTTGACGAACTTCCGGCGAGAGAGGCGGCGGTCGGCGTCCATGGGTGGGAAGATACGGGGCTGGATCAGCCGTGCCCATCGAGGGGCGACTACCGACCTCCGCGTTCCTTCAGCTCCTCGAAGACGTTGAACACCACGACGCGGTTCCGTCGTCCCGTGGTGTCCCCGGTTCCCGCTTCCACGATGGCGAGGAGCTTGTCCCCGGCGGGGTCGACGTCGTAGGTGGCGCCGGCGTCGGCCTGTCCCATCTCGAAGGGACCGACGGGGAAGAGCTCGGTGCGCTCACGAACGGACACCCGTTCGCCGACGTCCAGGGCGGCGACCACGAGCTCGCCGTCGGCCCGGATATAGAAGAGCTCATCGCCACCCTGGCTCCACCGGGGCGACTTCGCCCCGTTGATGGAGATGGCGGCTCTCCGGTCCCCGGCGGGGTACGCACGCACGTACACGTCCGGACGCCCCGACTCGTTGGACATGTACGCCAGCCAGCGACCGTCCGGGGAGATGGCGGCACCCGCTTCGCCGAAGCGAGAGGCTACGACAGGGGTCGTGTTCCCCGAGGCCGGGTCGGCGCGCACGATGTCGGCGTTGCCTCCGGACGCCAGGGTGACGGCAAGCGTGCCATCCAACCATCCGCTCGTGCTTCACGTCCTGGGCGAGATAGACCGACGCCATGCCGCCCTCGCCGAGCTTGCGCTCGATCTTGTAGCGGCCCGCCAGGGCGGACTCGAGACGTTCCGTGTGGCCGTCGGTCATCGTTTCTCCGTCACGTCTGGACCCGGTTGCGCACGAGGATGAGCTTGGCTGCCCACCTTGTTACCCGGGACGACCATCAGGAGCCTGCCGTCGGGTGCTGCGTCGCAGGTGGCCCTGGCCGCGTCGGTCTGGACGGACAGAGGCGGGCAAGATCGAGCGGCCACGGCCGCCCGGCAAGCGACCTGCATCGCCAAATCCCCGGGAGGCGGGCCTTTCAGACGAAGAAATCCGGTGCCAGCTCCGCAGAGGGGTCCACGGCGTAGCGGGACAGGTCGGTGACGCCCTCCTCCGCGAGGATCTCGTCGTCGATGCAGAAGTGGCCGGTGAAGGACCGGCTGTCCCGCTTCAAGATGGCCAGGGCCGCGTCGGCCATGATCGAGGGATGGCGGCTCCGCCGCATCATCTCGTCGCCGCCAAGCAGGTTCCGGATGGCGGCCGTGGCGATGGTCGTGCGGGGCCAGAGGGCGTTGACGGCGATCCCCAGCGACCGCAGTTCCTCGGCCATCCCCAGGACGCAGAGGCTCATCCCGTACTTGGCCATGGTGTAGGCCACGTGGGGGGCGAACCACCGGGCCTTCATGTTCAGTGGCGGCGAGATGTTCAGGATGTGGGGGTTGTCCGACCTCGCCAGGTGGGGGATGCACAGCTTGGAGCACAGGAACGTCCCCCGCGTGTTCACCCCGTGCATCAGGTCGTAGCGCCGCATCTCGGTGTCCACGGTCCCGGTGAGGCTGATCGCGCTGGCGTTGTTCACCAGGATGTCGATGCCGCCGAACACCTCGACGGCCTGTGCGACGCCCTCGGCCACCTGATCCTCGTGGCGCACGTCCACCCGGCAGGCCAGCGCGCGGCCGCCGGCCGCCTCCATCTCCTCCACCGCTGTGTAGATGGTCCCCGGCAGCGTGGGGTGGGGCGTCATCGTCTTGGCCGCGACGACCACGTTGGCGCCCTGCCGCGCGGCCGCCAGGCCGATGGCCTTGCCGATGCCGCGGCTGGCGCCGGTGATGAACAGGGTACGTCCGTTGAGGTCGGGCATGGCTCGCGTGGTCCGGAGGATGAAGGGTTGGCGCCCAGGGGCGCCGGGCGCTTGTGGTGACCGGCGCTGAAGGTACCTCGGGCGGTCACTCCCGCCATGAGGCGCCTGGTTCTGCGGCGGCAGCACCGATACTCTGGCCGCGGGAGGTCTCCACCGACGGGGTGTTCAGGAGGGCGATGATGATCTCGAACGAGGCGTACATGAAGGAGGCCAAAGACGGCACTCAACGGCTTCTCCGGGACCCTAGCCGGTTGACGGGACCATTCGCTGATGTCGTAGGGGAGAACCTGATCCACTACCTGGTGTTCATTTGCAGATGGGATGTCGAATGGGTGCTCGCTGAGCTGCGCAACCGCGACTACCCTGTGGAGAACCGCCTCCAGGTGGTCCGGTATCTCGCCAACCCCCACCGGGACCCGATGCTGGCCGAGTTGCAGGGAGAGAGACCGGACCCTTGAGTCCCTGGGCCTACGTCAGGTTCGCGGGGACTTCCACGACGATCCGGACCCTGACGTCCTCCGGATCCAGCTGGAATCGGGGCCGGAGGTGGATGAGGGCCCAATACCTCCCTGGCTCTCGATCGTCCTCGACAAGCTGCACGCTACCCGCCTGCAACGGCCGCGCGGCCTCTTCTTGCTCCGATGCGCCGTCCTTCGTGAGAACGTATGCCCCGAGCCAGGTGTTCAGGAGGATGCTTAGCTCCGCCGGAGTCCGGTACGTGCCGATCCGGTCCCGCATGATGGCTCTCAGGTAGTGCACGAACCGGGAACGGGCGAAGACATAGGGGAGCTGCGCGGAGAGGAGGGCCGCAGAGGCCCCGTCCGCCGGACCTTCGCGCACCGGCGATCCGTAGACGGACGAGGCGCTGAAGAACACCGGGCTGGCGGTCTCAGGGGCGGCGACGAGCGGCAGGAACCCGAGCCTGGTCAGCTCCAACCCCCGCGCCTCCGACAACGCCACGTCGAGGGGCGTCTCTCCGACCGGCTCTCCCGCTTCGTTTCGTTCACCGAGGCCAGGAAGCCCTTCCACCCTCCCGCCCGACGCCGATCCCCGGATCCGGGCACACCAACCACTCTCGGCGAACGCCCTCATGACCACGCCCCCCAACGCCCACGCCGCGCTCCCCCAGAGGGGGTCCTCGCGTCCGTAGGGCCCGCGGAACAGGATTCGGGGGACCGTGAGTGCCACATACATCGAATCCTCCGTGGCCCTGAAGGCATTCCACGCTGCGTGCTCCGGTCCTTCGAACACGGACGCGAGTTCCTTCCCTGGGCCGAAGCCACCCCGAAGCTCGGAGAAGCGCGAGAGCCCGAACATGGACGGGTCCGCATTGGCCAGGAAGGGCGCGTGGGCTCGGGCGGCGAGTCCCGCGATCCTCGTCAGCAGCGCGACGTCTCCGGGGCTGCTGCCGAAGGAAAAATCGCCTAGCAGAGCCCCGAAAGGAGTTCCGCAGAAGCGATCGAACTCGCGCTGGATATTCCAGGCCAGGCTAGAGTGCTCCACGCTCCCCTGGATCCCCGCGAGGTCGAGATCCGCGATGAGCTCCTCCTTCGTCACGCTCAGGGCTCGCACCGCGAGCCCGGGCCTGGCCTCCGTCCGGGACACGAGATACGCGAGACCCCGCCAGGCGCTCTCAAGCCTCCTGAACTTCTCGTGATGTATGATCTCGGAGAGCTGAGCCGACAGTCGATCGTCGATCTGACGGATTTGCTCATCCAGAGCCGCCCCGGTCATCCCATCCAGAGCAGCCTCGGTGGTCGGGCGGGATGGGTCTGATTCCCGTTCGGGCAACACACCCGAGATGTGGGTCAGGACCCGGGCGAACGCCTCTTCGGAAAAGGGCTGATTCTCCAGAATACGGCGGAAACGCCCCCTCCGACCCGTGCGCGCCCGTTCCTCGCGCATGACCTTGAACGAACGACGCATGCTCGGAGACGAGGAGGTCCGCCGGAACGGCCGGAGGAGGATCACCTCCTCGATGGCGGTGCCCGCGGTGTCGTCCGGAGTCCAATTCGGCCACTCGTAGACGAGGAGGTATCTCAGACCCGGCACGATCCGCTGGGCTTCCTCCGCTCTCGCTACGGCCTCCTGATAGATCGCCTCGTCCAGGTAGCTCTGGATCTCGATCGCCAGGTACGGATCGTCCGTCCAGGCGACCCCTGGCCGTTCAAGACCGCGGCCGGACGGCGGCGGGGCAGGAGCGGGGCCGAAAACCACGAAGTCCATCCCGTCCGACGGAAAGGTGAGCTCCCTGGGATCCGGAAGCGAGCGGAGCGGCCACTCCGCGGGGGTGAAGAGAAAGTCGCTCCTCGCCATGGTGTCCCCGAGCGTACGAGCCACCAGCCAGGGGAGAAACTCCCTGACGATCGAGGTTCTCCTATACGGCACGACATAGATCCCGGGAAGGACGAGCTCCATCTCAAAGGAGTTCGAATACTCGGTGAGGTGGCTCACCATCTGGGCGACGATCTCGGTCTGGGTCCCTTGCGCACACTGGAATCGTTCCAACAGCCGTCGATACCGCTCTTCGACCTCTTGGACCTTCTTCGGATCCCCTAGAGACTCCTGTGCCTGGAGTCGGAGGGCGCGGAGTAGGTCGCCGTGTGGTGTGCGGAAGACCATGATCACCTAGCGCTCTTCGTCGTCCTCGTCCTCGACGCTTCGGAAGCCGAAGCGACGGACGGAACCGGGATAGGGCTCGGCCCCCTTGATGCTGTGCCAGATCGCCTTGTTGAGGGCGATCTCCTGGGCGAGCGAGAGCTGGTCGGGCTCCGAGTAGTCGATGCTCGCCAGGAGCGACGGCTCCGTCTGGGGAGGGTTGATGGCGTCGAGGTCGGTCGCGGGTGTGCGCGTCGAGTACGGGGCGAGGTCGGCGCTCATGTGGAAGGAGCGGTACATCGGCGTCGCCGCGGCGTCGAACTGCGACATCGGCGTCGTGCCCAGGATCAGCTCCATCGTGCGCAGGAAGGAGGTGGTCGTGTACGGCGTGCTGTCGAGCCCGGTCCCTCGGGTGTAGGGGGAGACCACGAGGCCGACGGTGCGGTGCGCGTCGACGTGGTCCGGACCGTTCTGCGCGTCGTCCTCGATGATGAAGATCGCGAACTCCTTCCACAGCGAGCTGTGCGAGATCGTCTCGACGATCTTGCCGATGCCGAGGTCGTTGGACGCCACCATGGCCTTCGGCGTGTGTGCCCCCGGTCGCGTCCCGCGCGTGTGGTCCTCGCTCAGCGCCATGATCATGAAGCTCGGGACCGTGCCGCTCCGCTCCATCTCCGCGAACTCGCGCAGGAAGATGTCCACGGCCTCATAGTCGCGGACGCCATCGTTGCGGGCCTTCGCCCACGCCGCGTTCACGTGGTCGGTCGTGTGGTAGTAGTACGAGCGGTACGTGAGGCCCGCGCGCCGCACGTGGTCCCAGATGCGCCCGGTCGGCGTCGCGGCGAGGGACGTCGTCAGCCGGGGCGTTCCCTTGTCGCTGTACTGCTGCGGCCACGTGCGCTGCATGAAGTCGGGGACGTACGCGCCGTTGGACCAATGGTGGCCGTCCACGGACACCTCGCCGCTCGCGTACAGGTTGTCGAGGAGGACGAAGTCGCGCGCGAGCGCCCGGTGGTTGGGCGCGACGTCCTCGCCGAAGAGGGTCAGGCGGAGATCGCCGTTGCCGTAGGGCTTACCGTCCTTCTCCAGGTCGCCGAAGAGCTGGTCGTAGGTGCGGTTCTCCTTGATGATGTACAGCACGTGCTTGATCGGCGACGCATCACCCAGCCGGGAGGGCACGGGATTCGAGCCCGGGCGCGGGGCGCGGAGCGGCCGGTCGATCACGTCCGGCTTGTATCGCGACACCTCGAGCACCGTCCGGGTCATCTCCTCGAGGCGGCCCGAGTCCGACGCGTCCACCCGGTAGAGGATCCCGTTCATCAGCGTGACGATGTACGGGTAGCCCTGCGGCGCCAACGGATCGATGGCCTCGGTCTCGTCGTTGGCGCCCGTGCCGAAGCCCTTCCCCGACCCGACGAGGACACGCCGGTCGTCGGCGAGGGTGGCCACCGCGGAGGGGTAGGCCGCGGTGGGGATGAAGCCGAGGATCTCGGTGCGCCCCCGGCGCGCCACGTCGAGGACCGCCACCGCGTTGTCGTCGCTGAGCGCGACGTAGAGCCGCTCCCCGTCGGGCGAGATCGCGAGGGCGTGGGGCGTCGATCCCGGAGGCGCGTCGGGCCACGGGCGGACCACCACGCGCTCCTCGCGCGTGCGGGTGTGGAGGTCGAAGACGTCGACGACGTCGTCGTTGCCGCACGCCACGAAGAGGCGGTCGCCGGAGACGAGGACGTCGTTGGGATGGCGCCCGGTGGGAATCGTCGCGACCACCCTCATGGACACGGGGTCGACGGCCGCCACCTCGGCCGCGCCCTGGAGCGAGACGTAGAGGAGCCCGTCGGGGGCGGCGCGCACCTGGTACGGGCTCGCCTCCGGCTCGAAGTCCACGGAACCCACGAGCCGGCCGCCTGCAAGGTCGATCTTCACGAGGCGGTCCGAGGCGGAGACGGCGATGAAACCCATGTTCCCGTCGATGGCCAGGCCGGCGAGCCACCCCTCGTCGCGACCGATCCCCGGGATCGTCACCGAGCTCGGTGCCGAGAGATGGCCGTCCGTTCCCACGCCCAGCCGGACGATGCGGGCCGACGTGCCGCCGCTCACCCAGAGTGTCCCCGAGTCCGTCGACCACCCCATCCCGATCCACCCTCGCCCGATGTCGACCTTGTCGACGAGGTCCCCGCTCGCGCGGTCGACGACGTAGACGCGGTGCGTCCCCTGCCCGACCGAGGCGAAGGCGATCCACCGTCCGTCGGGGCTCGCCTCGCCGCCAGCCAGCATGTCGCCCACCGGGGTGGGGTCACCCGCGGGAGCGAGGCCCCACCCGCTGGGGAGGTAGATCCTCACCGAGGGCGAGCGCGCAACAGTCCATGCGAGGGCGCCCGCGAGAGCGGCCAGCGATACCAGCGCGAGCGCGATGCCGACGTGGCGGAAGCGCGTGTTCATGGCACTACCCTGGTGGCGGAGGATGGGATGTGCAACTCACCGCGGCCGCTGACAGGCCCTCCCGCCCGAGCACGCGTCCGGCACGAAGATCTCCGCCTCGATGCGCCACCCGTCGCTCTCCAGGCGCCAGCGTGCGAAGTAGGTCCCCTCCACCCGCA
>Ga0307424_1000450_pt1 | contig 22007 bp, 19 predicted proteins | sample SalMarWE160320MG_FD_202157 | JGI IMG/M metagenome (GOLD analysis project Ga0307424, IMG submission 202157) | Salt marsh sediment microbial communities from the Plum Island Ecosystem LTER, Massachusetts, United States - WE1603-20 | ecosystem: Environmental > Aquatic > Marine > Intertidal zone >... | reverse complement strand
TCCTCTTTGGTTTAAGAGGTCCCATCTACACAGTTATTACGATTTAAAATTCCGGATTTATCATGAGGATTTCTCTCCCAACAGGAAAAAAAGCTCCTGTCAGGAGATGGTAGGGCAGAGTTTGAGGTGATACTCCATGGGGCACCTCTATAGAATAGGTTCAAGGCACAAGGTTTATCGGTCTCTGTTTGGGGTTTAAACGTTAACTGTAAGGAATAATATTGAAAATAAAGACAAAGTCAAGAATAAAGTGTGAAGGGCCCTGGTTCAGCAGTTTTTGGGTAGGTTTGGGGGATCTGTAGCGAAGTTACTCGTCGAGGCCATAGGTAGGCGTAAGAGACCTCAAAGGCCAAATCAAGCCCCTTGAATTTTCACCAAACATCCAGTATTTTTCCCATTATGTTCATCAAAATCATATCAGACGGCGACGCACGGGTTCAACGATAATGCAGATAGAATATGACCAAGGGTGAAAATTCAGGAGGACGCAATGAATATGGACGGGATGGAAGAGAGAGGTGAGGACCATGTCACCATCGTACCCACAGGTTGCTGCCATGACTGTGGCGGCCGGTGCGTGCTCAGGGCTCATGTCAAAAATGGCAGGATCATCAGAGTTGAGACAGACGTTGGTAATGAGCCCCAGATACGTGCATGTTTGCGAGGCCGCGCCTATAGACAGAGAGTTTATCATCCGGACAGGTTGAAATATCCCATGCGCCGAACCGGAAACCGCGGAGATGGGAAATTTGAACGCATCGGCTGGGATGAGGCTCTGGATGAGGTGGCTGCAAAACTCAAGGAAATAAAGAATACCTACGGGAACGCCTCTATTCTGTTTCTTCCAGGCTCAGGCAATCAGGGGATGCTGCACGGTCCTATACCGGTCGGCCTCATGCTTCAGCAGTTCGGTGGATTTACCCGTTTCTGGGGCGGGGTTTCCTACGAAGGGGCGCTTTTTGCTTCCATGGCAACCTATGGCACGATCAGAACCGGCAATTCCCGAGATGACCTGTTGAACTCCAGATTTATCATTATGTGGGGATGGAATCCGGCAAATACCATTTGGGATCCCGAGACCAACCTTTATCTTGCCAGAGCCCGTGAGAAGGGCATTAAGATCGTTTCTATCGACCCGCGATTCACAGATTCTGCAGCCATATTTGCAGACCAGTGGATTCCGATCCGCCCGGGCACCGATGCTGCAATGCTGATCGCAATGGCATATGTTGTTATAACTGAAAATCTTTATGATAAGACATTTGTTGACAGATTTACGGTTGGGTTTGATAAGTACAGGGATTACGTCCTGGGGATTGAAGATAAAGAACCCAAAACACCGGAATGGGCGGAATCAATTACCACGGTACCTGCCGGAGTTATCCAAGACCTTGCAAGAGAATATGCGACACAAAAACCTGCAGCCCTTATTGCCGGCTGGGGGCCGGCCCGGACCGCCATGGGTGAACAGTATTCCAGGGCTGCCAACGTACTCACTGCAATCACAGGAAATATTGGAATTAACGGTGGCTATGCGGCCGGCTTTATGAGGGCTTATTCCAGCCGGGAAATGAAATACATCAGGCCTCAGGATAGTGGAAAACAGAGAGACAAGTCAAAAGGCATCCCGTCAAGCAATCCAGTAGAAGACGGTGCACTGCCACGCAAGGACAGTCTTTACAAATTAAGCGGAGGAACCAATTCCACCAGTGCCCGGATGCACTACACCAAGGTATATGATGCCATTATTAAGGGCCGGTCAGGTGGCTATCCTTCTGATTTAAAAATGGCCTATATTGTGGCAAGCAACTGCATTAACCAGTACCCGAACACCAACTATGGCGTAAAGGCTTTAAAGACGCTTGACTTTGTTGTTGTGCACGAGCAATTCATGACAGCTACTGCCAAGTTTGCCGATATTCTTTTACCTGTAAACACCTTTATGGAAAGGAGTGATATTGCCCCGCCCTGGCTTGGTTCGCCGTATTATATCTATTTGAACAAGGCGATCGATTCTCTCTACGAATCAAAATCAGATCTCGAGATCTGCAGGGAGCTTTCAAAACGTATCGATGTTCCCCGGGGGTTCTTTGAAATGTCTGAAGATGACATACTGCGCCTTTTTACTTCCAAGCGGGAGGACATTAAGGACTATGATACAATGAAGCGTGACGGTGTTCTCAAGATAAAATTGTCAGAACCAATTGTCTCTTTCAAGGACCAGATCAGAGATCCGGAAAATAATCCTTTTCCCACGTTATCCGGGAAAATTGAAATAGACTGTGACCATTTGGCTGAAATGAAAAATGCTCGTATCCCTTCCATTCCCAAATATCTCAGTCATGATGAACACTATGATGCACCAAAGTCTGCGGAATACCCATTGCAGCTGCTGACGACTCATTTTAAAACCAGGGCGCATTCTACCTGGCATAATATACCCTGGATGCAGGAGATTGAGCCTCACGCCGTGTGGATAAATTCAGTTGATGCAGAAAATCGGGGTGTCAAGGATGGGGATATGGTCGATGTTTTCAATGACCGGGGCAGAATCCGTATCCCGGCAAAGGTGACCGAGCGCATCATGCCGGGGGTGGTGAACGTCAGTCAGGGGGCCTGGTATGATCCTGATGAAGAAGGCGTGGATAAAGGGGGATGCGCCAATGTACTGACAAAAGATGACAAATCTCCAGGCGGCGCTGTTCAAGTGAACAGCGCCCTTGTTCAGGTGGAGCCCTCACCCAGGGAATAACAGGAGGAATACCCATGTCCCAGATAGGCTTTTATTTTGATCAGACAAGATGTACCGGCTGTAATACGTGTTCAGTTGCCTGTAAGGACTGGTATAATATTGATGCAGGACCTGTTAACCTCATGCGGGTTAAGGTGATAGAAAGAGGTAAATTCCCTGATCTTTTCGCTGCCCACCTGATATGCCCGTGCTATCACTGTTCGGATCCGGCTTGTGTCAAAGCCTGCCCTGCGCAAGCAATTACCAGAAGAGATTCAGATGGTATCGTGGTCGTTGATCATGAGAAATGCATAGGCACAGAGGAGTGCCCGGAAAGATGTCTCAAGGCTTGTCCCTATGATGCGCCGCAGTTCGGACCCGAGGCGGATGCTAAAATGGTAAAATGCGATCTCTGTTTGGGGAGATTAACAGAGGGGAAAAAGCCCATCTGTGTTGAAGCCTGTCCGATGATGGCCATTGATGTGGGGCCATTGGACGAACTTAAAACCAAATATGCAGGCAGCCAGGAAGCCGAAGGCTTTAAGTATTCGAAAACGTGCAAACCATCGGTTGTTTTTAAGCCGAAAACGTGCACACTGAAGGATTGAATACATCTCCTGAACAGTGCCCTCCTGTTACTATATAAAGGCACGCTGATAGGTTTTTAGGTTGCATCGCTAAGGACCACAAGAGACGATTTCCTGAATCAATTAACCTTAAAACCTAACACAGGAGCCGTTCATGACCGCCGCCTCCGGCTCTATCAGGACACGATGAGGGGGTCAGAGCAGCTTTTGCTTTTTGAACGGGCACGAATCAATCCCACTTGATACAGGAGGTCATCATGGGGTATTCGAATATTATCCTTGAACGTCACGATCATAATTCTCCTGTCACACTTGCTGTGGGCGGTTGCGGGTCTGGATAAAGGCATTTAGGCAGTCGTCACTGAAATCCTTATCAACAGAAAAAACTGAGGTTATATGATTATGATCAAGGCCGTTCTCTGGGACTTCGGCGGTGTTATTACCACCAGCCCGTTTAAAGCCTTTAATCGATTTGAAATTGAGAACAATATTCCAAGGGATTTTATCCGGGGCATCAATGCCACAAATCCGAAAACTAATGCCTGGGCCCTTTTTGAAAGCAGCCGCATTTCCCTGGAGGAATTCGACCGGAAATTCGAAGAAGAAACCCGGGCCGCCGGGTTCCCTGTTCCCGGAAAAAAGGTGTTGGAACTTTTGACCGGAGACATAAGCCCCGGGATGGTTCGGGCCCTGAAAATCTGCAAACAGCATTTTACCATCGGCTGCATTACCAACAATATGAAGTCGGGCGAAGGACCGGCAGTGGCTGAAATGGATGAAAAAGCCGCCGAGGTTCAGGCAATCATGGAAATGTTTGATGTGGTGGTGGAGTCCAGCAGGGAAGGGACCCGCAAGCCTGATCCGGAAATATATCGGATTGCATTATCCCGGATGGATGTTCCGGCGGAGCAGACGGTGTTTTTGGATGATCTGGGAATAAATCTGAAACCGGCAAAGATGCTGGGCATGAAAACCATAAAAGTGCTTGACGAGACCCAGGCGTTAAAGGATCTGGAGCGAATTACCGGATTGCGCTTTTCATAGCGTCTGCCGATGAATGGCCGATTTGCCCGATTCCTTCGCCGGTATCATATGTGTGGATGAAGGATTGCCCGTGAAACCCTTGCATACCCTCGAAAAATAGCCTTTTGTACCGATAATGCCGCTGGCCGTAAGATCCCGGGACCGGTATGGGAAGCGAGCCCTCAGGGAGGAATGACCACCATGGATTTAGAGGAGATGAAGACGAAGCCCTGGTACCGGGCATATCCGAAAGAGGTCAGACAGCAGTTGGAGAGCTACAGGCTCCCGGAGATCCCCGTATTCAGGCTGCTGGAATCAACGGCCAAATACTATCCCGATTCAGCCGCCGTGGTCTACGAGCCCGAGAACTTCATTGTAAATTACCGTGAGCTATGCAGTTTGAGCAGACGATTCGCGTCAGGTCTCCAAAACAGATTTGGTCTATAAAGGGGTAAAGGGGTCAAATCTACGCTTGGCTCTTGTTTCTTGATAAAGCATTTAGCTCTCAGCTGAAAGATTCATCGATACAAGGGATATTAAACACGCGAATCGAACAAGGGGTTGTGCCAGACGCCGTCATTCGAGCTGAAACATCCTATCATCTCATCTTAACCCATAACCCATTGATTCCCGGGTTGCTGGAGGTCTTGATGTTCGAATCTGTCTGGCCTCAATGCCTAATTTCTTCATCCTGTACTGAAGTGTAGATCTGGGAATGCCCAACAGGCTGGCGGCACCATGTTTTCCCCCCACAACCCACCTACACTGTGTCAAGGCGTCTTCAATGTGCTTTCTTTCCATCTCGTCCTTGGTCAAAAATCCACCAGCATACCCTTTTCTTGAATGCTCCAATGGCTGCAATAGTCTATGGATATCTCCTTCGGTTATTAAATGCCCTGCACGGTGAATCATGATTCTTTCCACCAAATTCTGCAGTTCCCGGACATTACCTGGCCACTGGTACTGACAGAGTGCCTCAATTGCCGCTGAGGAGTAGCGTGTTTCGGGCTTTTGCAGTTTTTCCGCAAAGTTGGTTGTAAAACACCTGACCAAGAGAGGGACATCTCCGATACGATCCCTCAGGGGAGGAATATTCAGGTGTACGGTATTGACCCGATAATAGAGGTCTCTACGAAAGGTCCTATCCTGTATTTTTCGCGGCAAATCCTGATTCGTGGCTGCAATAACCCTGAAATCAACTGAGATGGGGGAGCTCTCTCCCACCCTCTCAAAAGCCTTCTCCTCCAACACTTGAAGGAGCTTGGCCTGGCTCTGTACGGGCAGATCGCCTATTTCGTCAAGGAATGCAGTGCCACCATCAGCCATCTCAAAACGACCGATTCTCCGATTGCTGGCCCCGGTGAATGATCCTTTGGCATGTCCGAAAAGTTCACTCTCGATGAGTGTAGGGACGAGTGCAGCACAATTCACCTTGACAAAAAGATGGTCCTTACGCCAGCTTAAATTATGTATGTGACGGGCTATGTGGTCCTTGCCCGTCCCTGTTTCACCGCTGATCAGCACGCTTGTGTCCGTATCTGCCACCAGGTCCACATCGCGCATGAGCTCGACCATGACGTCACTGTTATAATAGAATTTTAGATTCAAGCGATCCAGTCTTTCAAGAACATACCGTTTTTCCTTCTCAAGTTTTTCGTTGATAAGTCTCAATTTATCGTAAGAAAGCATATTGTCTATTGCAATGGTGATTTGAACGGATAAATCCTCTATAAATCCACACAGCTCATCAAGGTTTTGAGGACACTCTTTAAAGGAAAAGTGAAGGGATCCAAGAATTTTGTCCCTGATAATCAAAGGGAAAGCGAGGGTGGACCTCAGGCCCTCTTTCCACATGGATTCGGCAGTGGTTAGTTGATCAGATTTGGACAGGTCTTTGATGATGACAGGCCTTCTCGATTCAATCACCATACGAGCGACTGACCCCTTGGGTAAAGGCCTGCTGCTTTCACAAGTTATTCCGTCGGGCTTAATCCCTTCAGCAGTTGCAAAATAACTGAGCGAATTGCTCTTACGGTCATAGAGGTGGATGCTGCAGCGGTCATAGGGGAATAGCTTCTTGATCTCAATGGCTAAGGCCCTGAAGAGCCCCTCACGTGAGTATTGGCTGAGAATAGCGTTGTTTATTCTCAATAAAGATAAATACTTTCTCGATGAACTCCAAGGCATTTTTTTTGCTCCCAAGTCCTCATTGTGTTAGGTTGGTTGAAACAGGACGAGGCCGCTCGATCAAATCACTTGAGCCAATTTCAAAACGCCCCCTTTCGAAGTCTTCGCTTATCTGCCCGATTTCTGCGTCAGACTCAAATTTTAATCCTCGAAATATTCAATATATTCCTGTGGTTAAAATTTTCGTCTTCCTTGATCTCGAATCCCGCTGACAGCGGGAAACATTTTGAAACTGGCTCACTTATAATAGATTTTTAGAGAGGATGCAAGCCAAATATTCGGCACTTGAGCCGAGAATCGGGCAGGGAGATTTGGGCATGACGAGCTTCTTCATTTCAATGGAGAACGTTTTTTCTATAAATTCATATGGTTACCTTTTTTGCAGTTGGTGGCACAGGTATTGCTTGAAGACTTAATGAACAGGATGCCGCCCATTCGGGGACCAGAAACCTTTTCTAACGGGAGGGTCTGATGAAAAAACATTTGGAGGGTGTGAGGGTCATAGACTTGACGGCGTATCTGTCGGGACCTTTTGTAAGCTTGAATTTGGCTGCCATGGGTGCAGAGGTGATTAAGATTGAACGGCCCAAAATTGGTGATCCATGCCGATGGAACCCCCCATTCGCCGGGCCTGATGGTGTCGGTTATCGCAGTCAGAGTGATATCGACGTGTCTCTGCTGTACTTGAAGCGAAATCGTGGCAAAAAGAGCATCTTTCTGAACATGAGAAACGAAAAGGGAAAGAAGATCCTTGAACGCCTGGTAGAAAAGGGAGACATCGTCGTCGAAAATTTCGCGCCCGGCAGTATGGAACGATTAGGTTTCGATTATGAAAGATTGAAGGAGATCAACCCGGGGATTATCTATTGTTCTATTTCGGGCTATGGGCAAGATGGGCCGTATAAGGAGCGAACAGCCTTTGACCTTACGATCCAGGGGACCAGCGGCATCATGGGAGTCACCGGTTTTCCCGACGGACCTCCTACACGTTGTGGGGCCTGGGTGGGAGACATGATACCTGCCATGTACGCCCTTTCCGCTATTTTGGCTGCCCTCTACTCCCGTGAAAAAACAGGAAAGGGAGAAAGGATAGACATATCCATGCAAGACTGCTGTTTTTCCATGATCATGGATGAAGCACTTGACTTCCATCTTGAGCAGGGGATCCCCATGAGAACAGGAAACAGGAACCCCAGACTGGCGCCGTGGAACGCCTATCAGGCGAGGAATGGATATGTACTTATTTGCGTGGCCAACAATGTACAATGGGAGGCCTTTGTGGACGCCGTCGGGAGGGAAGATCTGAAGGAAGACCCTCGATTTCAGAATCAGGAAGGACGTTCCAAAAACTCTGATGTAATAGAAAGGATTGTGCTCGACTGGCTTAAGAGTTTAACGGTTGAAGAGGCTCTTGAATGCTTACGGGAAAAGAGGGTTGCGTGTGATTCCGTGGTTGAGATCGAGGATGTTCTCAATGATCCTCAACTGAAATCGAGGGGGATGATTCAGGAATTGGTTCATCCCAAGAGCGGTAAGACCGGCATAAAGACCGCAGGATTTCCCGTCCATTTCACCGAGTCTAATGCCGGGCTAACGGAATCAGCCCCTTACCCCGGCCAACACAACGAAGAGATTTATAAAGGACTGTTGGGGATTTCGGAAGAGGAAATGCTCAGGCTGCAGGACGAAGAAATCATCTGAAAGGGGGTGATAAAAAAAGGGCGGACCGATCGAGGAAAGGTCCAGGGTTCAAGTCGCCAATTTTCAATTAGTACTTCAAAGGAGGGAGTTTGTCATGGCGAGAAAAAGGATATGTTTGTTGTCTTTATTGGTTACTTTAATTTTTGTTGGCGGGATACTTTTAGTCCATTCCAACGCTTTGGCCGAAAAGCCAATTTTGATTAAATTCAACTATGCAGGACCTAAATCACCTCCCAGCATGCACCCGCTCAGCCAGGCTATCGCATATCTTGGCAAAAAGCTGGAAGAAAACTCGGGAGGGAGATTCAAGGTGGAGATCTACTGGGGAGCATCCCTTTATAAAGACGGTCCCACCCAGTATTCGGCGCTCAAGTCCAATGTGATCCAGATGGCCGAAGTGAGCGGGGGGAGACTGGGCGGAGAGATCCCCGAGACCTTCCTGATGGAGTTTCCTTTTATCTTCAGTGATATGAACCATGTTTACCGTTTTTTTGAAGGCCCTGGAAAAACGTTGTTTGAGCCCCTTTATCTTAAAAAGGGGTATAAGCTCATGGGTTTTTGGCCATACGGCTTCCAGAATTTTGTCTGCAGCAAGGGATTTCTTGCCAAGCCCGAGGACTTCGTGGGAGTCAAACTGAGAATCAGACCGTCGAAAATTGTGGCAGCCCAGATGGAAGCACTGGGCGCCAGCGCCCAGGCAATTCCCTACATGGAAACCTACAATGCCCTACAACTCAAGACGGTGGACGGGGCTGAGTGCCCGCTTGCCGTTATACAGGCCGTTAAATGGCACGAGACGGGTGATTTTATCACCATCTCCAGACACAGCCTCCTCTTTGCAGCCATCCTCGTTAATCCCAAGTTTTACGATGGCCTGCCCGCGGATCTGAAAAAGATATTTGATGACACCTTCGCAAAAGCAACCAAATTTGAAAACGAAACCCAGGAAAATGTAGAATACAAGATGCCCTGGATCATGATGTCCGAGAGACCGGCCCTCCAGTTCAAATGGTTGACCGGAAAAGAGAGAGGGGCACTCAAAGAAAAGACAAAACCGGTCCAAGAGAAATTCGGGAAGAAAATACCAAAGGCATTTTTTGAGGCAGTTGAGGTCACCCGTACCAAATAGAAGGAGATTGTATTCTCTTCCGATCAGGCCTCTTTGGCCTGGTCGGAAGGAGTGCTCAAGCCGATTTGACCGATGAAAATAGGTAAGACTATTTACGTTTTTGAGAAATGGGCCACCATTATACTCCTTGCCTTTACGGTGACCCTCAGTTTTATTCAAGTCATATTGAGGTATTTCTTTAACGCCGGTTTCGCGTGGGTTCCCGAAATCGTCGTATTTTCCTTTATCAGCATGACACTGTTGGGAGCCAGCACAGGTATCAGAAACGGCGTACATATTGGCGTAGATGTTATCGTTAAGCTCTTGCCCCTTAAATTCCAGAAATTCTCAGATATCTTCGCCAGTTTATCCGGGGCTGCTCTCTTACTCTTCATGTCCTATCTCACCTGTAAATTCGTTTTGTATTTTCGGGAGATGGGACAACTTTCCATCATCACTGAAATTCCCATCTGGATGATGATCGCCTATATGCCTGTGGCCTTTCTCTTCATGGCGTTTCATTATATGGAGCTCTTCTGGGAGGCAGTTCGCAAAGACAAACACGGGATCATATCATTCAATAAAGAACATATTTAGCAAATGCAAACCTATTGGTTGAAGCTGAAAAGGCAAGATGATCGTTTGAGGTAGCCCGACACATGGAAAGTTCGATTGTTCTCATCAGTTCGCTCATGGCGATTCTTTTTATTCTCATGTTCTTCGGGGTCCCTATAGCCATTGCGCTGGGCATTTCCACGACCATCAATCTGCTCATTTTCACAGATATGGACCTCCTGTTTATTGGTCAGAACATCTATGCGGCCCTTGATAGTTACGCCCTTCTGGCCGTCCCCTTCTTTATCCTTGCCAGCAATATTATGGCCCAGGCAGGCATTGCCAGACGGCTTTTGATATTTGCTGAGGCTCTTACGGCCGGTATCACTGGCGGTCTTGGGATGGCAGGGGTGCTGGCCTGTGCGATCTTTGCGGCCATCTCCGGGTCAAGCGTTGCTACGGTCGTCTCCATCGGTACGATTGTCCTTCCGGGTATGATAAAGGAAGGTTATGACAAAAAATTTGCGACGGCGTTGATCTCCTGCTCGGGCTCTTTAGGCATACTCATTCCACCCAGCATATTGATGATCATCTTTGGTGTTCTTGCCGATGTTTCCATCGGAAAACTTTTCGCAGCCGGTATGCTTCCCGGAATTATGTTAGCGATTTTTATCATGATTTACGTCCATCTCATCTCACGAAAGAGGAACTATCCCAAATCACCATATCTTTCTATAAAGGAAAGGTTAAGAAAGATCGTCCAAAACGGCTCCGCTTTGATCGTCCCGATCATAATATTGGGTGGCATTTATGGGGGCGTTGTGACCCCTACCGAGGCAGCCGTCTTGGGCATTTTCATCGGCCTTGCCATGGGGTTTTTCCTGTACAAAGAGTTGAAAATTAAACATCTTCCGGATATTTTTTTACGTTCTGCGGAGATGTCTTCAATGATATTGCTTATACTGGCATTTGCCTATTCGTTTGCCTTTCTCTTATCCTTTTTCAGGGTCCCCGACCTTCTAACGCAAATGATGTTTGATGCGGGCATTAACGCCTGGATGTTTCTCCTTTTAATCAATGTCATCCTTTTTTTTGCAGGGGATTTTATGGATCCCGCATCGATCATGCTGATCTTCACCCCGCTTATTGTTTCCTTAGGCTCAGCTTTGGGGATCAACCTCATACACTTGGGCATCGTCGTCACCATGAACCTCGAGATCGGTTTGATTACACCTCCCGTCGGATTTAACCTCTATGTGGGCAGTTCACTATCAAAGCTATCACTCTATGATGTGATGAAGGCGGCTGTTCCCATAATGATCATCATCGGGATTGCCCTCATCCTGATTACCTATATCCCGTGGATAAGCCTCATCGTGCCAAAGCTCATTTTCGGATCGGCGTAGCAGATCTCCGACAAGGCGCCCGGGCAGGTCTGTTGTTATGATTTACACTTAATGATATGGAGGATGCATTTATGGAGGGAATAGACCAGGACGATGTCATCCAGATACTGAGGATGTTGGAGGAATCGACCTTTGATGAATTACACCTGGAGATGGGTGGTCTCACATTGGTTGCGAGCAAAAGCAGTAAAAAGGCGAGCCCGGTGGAGGGATTGAAGTCCGACGATCATGAATCGACCGAATCGGGGGCTGCCGTGGAACCGACTGTTCAGGCAAGCGAAGAAAAGCCCAATACCCCGCAACCGTCGGATCTTGATGAAAGGGGCTTTACCGCCATCAAGGCCCCAATGCTTGGCACCTTTTACAGTTCACCCAAACCCGGCGCGCCGCCATTTGTGGCGGTGGGCCGACGGGTGGCCGCGGATGATTCGGTTTGCATCATTGAGGTCATGAAACTCTTTAACACGGTCAAGGCAGGCATTCGGGGGCGCATTGCCAAAATCTGCGCAGAAAATGGGCAAATGGTAGAATACCAGCAGACTCTTTTTCTGGTGGAAGATCTCGATGAGGCGGCTGAAACGGGTGAGGAGGAAAACGATTCATGAAGGGCATCTCCCGCGTTTTGGTGGCCAACCGGGGTGAAATTGCTGTTCGTATCATTCGGGCATGCCGGGAACTCGGGATAGAATCAGTGGTTACGGTTTCTGAGGCCGATAGGGAGAGTCTTCCTGCAAAGTTGGCCGACAGAGCCGTATGCATTGGGCCTCCTGCACCCATGCAGAGTTATTTGAAAGTAGATACCATGGTCGCGGCCGCCCTGGGAACGGGATCGGATGCCATCCATCCCGGATACGGTTTCTTAGCGGAACAGCCTCAGCTTGCCGAGGTCTGCGCGACGCAGGGTTTGATTTTTGTAGGGCCAAAGGCCGATGATATCAGAAAGATGGGAGATAAACTCCACGCACGAAAGCTGGTAGAAGGGCTCGGGGTTTCAATTATTCCCGGATCAGAGCTTGTATCCCATCTTGACGAGGCGGCAGAGGCAGCGGAAAGGGTAGGGTATCCTGTTTTATTGAAAGCGGCCGCGGGTGGGGGTGGAAAGGGAATGAAAATCGTTGAACACCCCGAGGACCTGAGGACCGTCTTTGACGAGGCTTCGGTCGAGGCGCTGAGCGCATTCGGGGACGATAGGATATATGTGGAGCATTATATCCCCAATGCGCGACATATAGAGGTCCAGATCATCGGGGATCGTTTCGGGAACGTCCTACATCTATTTGAACGCGATTGCTCACTTCAACGCCGCTATCAGAAAATGGTCGAAGAGGCACCGTCTCCGGCTGTGTCTCCTCAACTCAGGGAGGCGTTTTGTGAAGCAGCCGTCAGGATTGCTAAACACATCGGGTATGAAAACGCCGGAACCGTAGAATTCCTGTTGGACCAGGATCAAGGCCGGTTTTATTTTCTTGAAATGAATACTCGCATTCAGGTGGAGCACCCGGTGACTGAGATGATCAGCGGCATCGACCTGGTTATAGAACAATTCAGGGTGGCTTCCGGGGACTCCTTTAGCGTATCCCAAGAAGACGTCCGACTGACCGGTCACGCCATTGAGTGCCGGATCAACGCGGAATCACCCAATGCGGATTTTGCACCTTGCCCCGGTAAAATGACTGCTTGGAAACCACCGGCAGGGGAAGGGGTCCGGATTGACTCCCACTGTTATCCGGGATATTTCGTTCCCCCATATTATGATTCGCTTCTTGCAAAGCTGATCACCTGGGGAAGAGACCGCGACCAGGCCATTGGATCTATGCTGGCGGCCCTTATGGACTTTACTGTTTCGGGCGTTGATACGACGATACCCTTTCACCGTTTTATTATGAAGAATCCTGACTATCTCACCGGGCAAGTAAACACAGGTTGGATCGAAAACAGTCTGCTTAAGGAGTATGAGAAAAATGAAGGAAATCAGTTTCGTTGATACGACATTGAGGGATGGTCACCAGAGCCTCTGGGCAACGCGGATGAAAACAGCCCATATGCTGCCCATTGCCCCCATAATAGACAGGGCAGGTTTTATGGCTGCGGAATTGATGGGCACCGTCCATTTTGACGCCTGTCTCCGGTATCTGCGAGAAGATCCTTGGGAGAGGATAAGGCTGCTTGCCGAGGCCATGCCAAACACTCCGTTGCGGGCCCTGATCAGAAGTAAATCCCTCACCAGTTTCAATATTGTGCCCGATGCCGTTATCAAGCTTTGGATTGAGCGGTGCGCAGCCAATGGGATCAAGCATCTGATGATTTTTGATGCCTTACACGACTGGAGCAATCTCGCGCAGTCGGTATCCGTAGCCAAGGCCGTCGGCATTGAAGTGGTCGTGCCATTGGTTTACTCCCTCAGTCCCGTTCATACGGATGAATTTTATGCGCAAAAGACGGCCGAGATGATGACCTTTTTAAAGCCAGACTACGTGATGATAAAAGATTCCATCGGACTTCTAACGCCTGAGCGGACCAAGACCCTGGTGCCCACAATAAAGGGGCAGATCGGAGACCTTGCCCTTGAAATGCATTCTCACTGTACCACCGGACTCGCCCCCCTGTGCTGTCTTGATTCGGTGGCGTTGGGCGTCGAGATAATAGACACGTGTGCATCGCCTTTGGCCAATGGGCCGTCCCATCCTTCAACGGAAAACATGATCATGAACCTCCGCAGACTCGGGTATACTCCCGGGGCAGACGAGGAAGCCGCCAAAAAAATGTCTGAGCATTTCAGATATGTTGCCAAAAGGGAGGGTAAACCTATGGGCGCTCCGGTTGAATATGACGCCTTCCAATACATCCATCAGGTACCCGGCGGTATGATCTCCAACCTCGAATTTATGCTTTCGGAAAGAGGGATGGGGCACCGTCTGGAAGAGGTCCTGGAAGAGATTAGTGTGATACGTGAGGAATGGGGTTATCCCGTTATGATTACGCCATTCTCGCAACTGGTCGGTACCCAGGGTGTGTTGAACGTCCTGTTAGGGGAGAGGTACAAGGTGGCCACGGAGGAGGGTATAAGATATGTGCTGGGGCATTACGGAAAGACGCCCGCGCCCGTTGATCAAAACGTGCTGGATAAGATTACGGGTCTGCCGGAGGCGAAAGGTCTTCTCGACTGGGAACAACCCCAGCCTTCCATTGAGGATTTGAGAAAAGAGATTGGACGTCCGGGAATATCCGATGACGAGCTCCTGCTCCGCATCCTTTTTCCAGAAGAGCATGTGGAAGCCACCATCGCTGCAGGGGCCATTGATACCAGATATCCGAGAGGGGATAAGCCGGTGATGGCCCTGATTCATGAGTTAACGAGGCAAAAAGATGCCTCTCATATAGAGGTCCAAAAGGAAGGATTTTTCCTGAGTCTTAATAAAAGCGCCAACTGAACACGGATAATACACAGGTCGAAACAATCTGACTCCCGAGATGGGAAAACAGTAACACCTTAAAGTTATCTGAGGAGGAAACCATGCAAGAAGTAGTGATCGTCAGTGCCGCTCGAACGCCCATCGGCGCATATTGCGGCATGCTCAGAGATGTCCCTGTGGAAAGTCTTGGTGCAATTGTCCTCAATGAAGCGATCAAGAGGGCGAATCTCAAGCCGGATGAAGTTGATGAGGTGATAATGGGGCAGTCGTTTCCAAATGGAGAATCGCCCAATGCAGCACGACTGGCCCTTCTTGAGGCCGGGTGGCCCGTGGAGGTCCCCGGTTTCACCATAGACAGGCGTTGCTGTTCCGGGCTCCAATCCGTCTGGTCAGCAACCCTGCAAATAAAGGAAGGCGATGCAGATGCGATCGTTGCCGGTGGGCTCGAAAGCATGAGTCGCGCGGAATTCTATATCCCCGGTGAGTTTCTCAAATGGGGAGTGGGGGGCAGAGTTGACCCGAAATGGGGGTTTTTCCCCCGACATCACGGCAGCCTCGGGCTCTGGGGGCTCCCCTTTTATGACAGGATACAGCGTGGCAGACCGATGCACCAGCCCATAGAGAGGTTTGGCGAGCTGAATTCAATGATGACCTGGGCAGAAACAGCGGCCAAAAACGAGGGGATAAGCAGGGATGAAGCGGACAGATGGGCGTTCCGTTCCCACCAACGGGCCATTGCCGCCATTGATTCGGGAAAATTTAAGGCGGAAATTGTCCCTGTCGAGGTAAAGCAGAAGAAGGAAAAGGTCTTGTTGGATACGGACGAAACGCCACGGCGTGACACCACCCTGGAGAAACTGGCAAGACTCAAGACTGTCTACGAGGACGGTGTTTGCACGGCGGGCAACTCTTCCAGTGAAAATGACGGCGCGGCCGCCCTGGTCTTGACAACCCCTGAAAAGGCCAGAGAACGAGGTGTGGAGCCGATGGTCTATGTCAGGTCAGTTGCCGTTGCCGCAGCCGATCCCACCCTGACTTATCCCGCAGTACCGGCGGCGGTAAATAAGGCTCTTAAGAAGGCCTCTTTAAATATGGATCAGATCGATCTTATAGAGATCCAGGAGGCCTTTGCCGCCCAGGCCCTGGCAGATGCCAAGCTGATGGGTATTGGGGAAGGAGATCTGGACAAAAAAGTAAATGTAAACGGGTCGGGAATTTCCCTGGGACATCCTATCGGGGCAACCGGTTCCATACGGCTCACAACGCTCATCTATGAAATGATAAGACAGGGCGCCCGCTATGGCCTTCTGACCATCTGTGGTGGTGGGGGATTGGGGATCTGCGCTATTTTGGAAAGGAAGTAAGGAACAGGGGGCTATAGATTTTAGATACCTTTCGTGCGCTGGGACAATACCCATTTTACCCGTCCAAGATGCACAGGGTGACGACCACGAACGGCGGAGCAGATTATGAGAGTAAAGGATAGGGTGGCCCTGATAACAGGTTCTGCCGGGGGATTGGGGAAAGCATTTGCAAAAACTCTGGCTTTGGAGGGGGCAAGAGTCGTTATTAATGATGTTGACGAAACCCACGGCATGGAGACCACGCACGAACTTAAGGACCTGGGGTACGAAGTCGCCTTCATGAAGGGAGACGTAACCAGTCGGTCTGAAGTAGAGGCCATGATGAAAACGGCCGTCAACCGTTTTGGTGGATTGGACATTCTGGTTAATAATGCAGGGCTAATGAGGGGCGGCCTGATCCATGAAATGGAAGGCGATCGGTGGGATGAAGTCTTAAATGTTCATCTTAACGGAACATTCAACTGCTCTCACTTCGCGCTGAAATATATGATCAAGAAGAAATATGGCAAAATTATCAATATATCTTCCAGGGCCGCCCTGGGTCTGGCTTCCCATACAAATTACGCTGCTGCAAAAGCAGGCATCAACGGGTTTACACGTAGTCTGGCCCTGGAGGTGGCCCCCCATAATATTCTGGTCAATGCTATTGCGCCGGGTTGGACCCAAACCGGTATGACCAAGGGATTTTCTGAGACATTCCAGAAAGAGCGCATAAGCAGGATCCCTTTGGGTCGTATCGGGCAACCTGAAGATATAGCGTCGCTGTTGTTATTTCTCGCCTCAGATGAATCGGATTTCATAACCGGCCAGGTTATTTACGTCGATGGGGGAATGAGCATCGGCTTCAGCCTCACATAAGCTTCATCGCAGTGGCCTTTGAACGCTTTATTTATAGAAAGGAGTCGTTATGATAAACGCAGATACGGTCTTGGAGGCTGCACGGGAACTGAACGTAAACGCAGCGATTGAGATCCCGAAAGATGTGCAGCAGAAGGTTGAACAGTTAGCGGCAGAGGAGACAAACCATCTCTCCCATTACGTTCTGGGGAAGATCCTGGAGAACTATGATGCGGCCATCAAAGACCGGCGCCCCATGTGTGCAGACACCGGTCTGCCACGGTATTACGCCAAGATTGGCAATAATGCCGTCATAGAGGGTGGCATGGTCGGTCTTGAAAAGGTCCTTCGACAGGCAACGGCGGATACGACGACCAGTATCCCCTTACGCCCCAACAGGGTACACCCTTTTTCAAGAAAGGACTATAATAACAATGTGGGTCTCCATGCACCCACGGTCGATTATAGCTTTGAACCCGATGCCGACTGGATGGATATCACGGTGGTTCATAAGGGAGGGCTCTTTGGAGGGGAGTATCGAATGCTCTTTCCCGCCGATGGAATTCCCGGTCTGAAACGGTTCTTTCTGGATTCATTGGCCGAATTTCTTCGGAGAGGGATGGCTTGTCAGCCCGCCGTTATCGGGGTTGGCGTCGGCGGCACAAAGGACGTGTGTGTCCGGCTTTCAAAGGAGGCGGCCTGCCTGCGCATCGTGGGCGATAGAAATCCGGATCCGGACATTGCAAAACTTGAAGAAGAACTCATTGAGTTGGGCAACAACGCAGGCTTTGGGCCCATGGGCTTCCCCGGAGACGCATCGGTTTTGGATGTCCATATTGAAGCGGCGTATGCCCACACAGGCGGTATGCCCGTGGGCATCCAGCAGTTCTGCTATGCCCAGAGAAGAAAAACCGCCCGCATCTTTTCGGACAACAGGGTCGAATTTCGAGAAGATCCTCAGTGGTTCACCCCATACTACCGCAGGGACACCGTCGATTAGAGGAGAGGAGTATAGAGATGACAAAGCAAGGCCTAAGTGAGATTCGTGAAGTCAATATGACGCTACCCGTTACCAAGGATGATATTGAGACCCTCGAGTTGGGGGATGCTGTTTTTTTGAATGGATTGGTTTTTACCGGACGGGAAGGGCTGTATCATATGATCTTTGAAAAAAAGGTGGAGCCCCGTATCGATCTCCGTACGTTGGGAGGGGCCACGTTTCATTGTTCCCCGGCGGTCAACGAGCCGGAGCCCGGTGTCTACAATGTGCCATCGGTGACGGCAACGGCCAGTTTTCGTTTTGCCAAATACATGCCCGAATTCCTCAAGCGATATAATATCCGGTTTGTCATCGGAAAAGGGGGAATGTCCCGGAAGGTATACAAGGATGCATTTGTACCGAACAACACGGTTTACCTGACCACGGTAGGGTATGGACTGGGCGCCATCTACGGCCGAGGTATTTTGAGGGTCAAAGATGTCCTCTGGAAGGATGAACTCGGTCTGGCACAGGCCATGTGGATACTGGAAGTGAAGAATTTCGGCCCCCTCATCGTCGAAAGCAATGCGCGTGGAGAGAGCCTCTTTGAGGGTGCCAACAAGGAGATTAACGAGAAATTCCTCAAGCTCTATGAAGGATTGCCTCAGCCTGCCATGAAGCGGCTGGGTGAGGTGACGTCTCCTGACGAAGAAGTCGTATAGCAGAGAGGCGATCCCCTTGTCTTTTACATGAAGATAAAGCGGGGGTGTAAACGTCGTCGCGCAGAGGCTTCCAAGAAGGAACATTTCGTTGATAGAAAACCTCGGGACCGTTGACTATGCCATCATCGCCGTCGCCGCAATCGGTTCGGCAGTGATTAAGAATGGGGTTGGCGTAGGGGCAGGAATCTTCTTGCTCCCTTTTTTATCTTTGGTTCTTCCTGCTAAATTTGCATTGGGGTTGGGGGCCCCGATAATGTTGGTCTCAGACATTACGGGGGTTGTCTATTACTGGAAAGAGTGGGACAAAAGAGAGTTGTTTCTGTTACTGCCGCCCGCCGTTCTCGGTGTCATACTGGGCGCATCCATGATAAAGCTCATCCCCAATGAACTGTTTCGGTTCTGGGTGGGAGTTTTTGCCATTGGGTTTTCGTCTTACCAACTTTTTAAATTGATGCAAACAAGAACGGAAGCATCGGCTGGATGGGTGAACCGGGTTCCAGCGCCCAAAAAGGCCATGCCCCTGTTCTTTGGCTTCGCGGGGGGTATGGCGAGCAGCGTCATTCATGCGGGCGGTCTTGTCATGTCTTTCTATCTCATTCAAGAATCAAGGGGCAAACGGGCCTTTGTGGGGACCTTTGTCCTCTTTTTCGCGATCATAAATCTTCTGAAGATCTTCGCATACGTAGAAATCGACATCCTGAATGTGGAGATTGTGTTGTTGACTGCCATCCTATCCCCTCTGATCATTCTTGGGGGTTTCTGGGGAAACGCTCTCAACAAGCGGGTGTCCCAGAAAACCTTCAGGGCCGTTGTCCTGGCACTTATCCTGATTATTGGGATCAACCTCTTGGTACACATGTAGGGCTTCAGGATATCCTTGAACTCCCTTCTAAGAGCCCCATCAAAGGATGAATAGACAGTCCCGATGGAGCCATTGCCAGAGGGTTTTTCACCTGGAGGTTGCCTATTTGGATGGCGGAAAAGAGCTTTGAAAGTGCATTGTCTTGTTTCGGTATATCAGCCATGAGCTAAGTACCTCCGATAGGAATATTGGCTGCGGCGTGTCTACCACATCTCACGCTCCTGTGCAATTGTCATTTTGTGGCAAATATGAACCGTGACTCAAACAGGCAATAGAAGAACCCCGCCGCAAGCAACGGGGAATGCGCTCGCCGTGATTTTTAGAACCGGCACATCATTTCCGGCTTGCCCCAGTATGGCAACGGATTCGCCATAAAGGAGAGGCGGGCCTTGTGAACTTAACCGATCTGGCACCGATTTTCCTTGACTTAAGGTCAATTTCAATAAGATGTTTAACAATTTTTACCTGCCCCCTTCTCCCTATTCCTCTTTTACAGTTGACTTTTACTGATCTATCTATGAAAATACCTATAATACCTTATAGAAATGGAGGCGATATTGATGAAAACAGCTTTGAAGCAGGCCAACTTTCAGATCCCTGAAGAGCTGCTGAACGAACTGCGCCAAACCGTAGGCAAAGGAGAATTAAGCAGGTTTGTCAGCGAAGCGCTCAGGCGCGAACTTCAGCGGCTGCGACAGCTGAATGCGCTTGATGAAGCCTTCGGCGCCTGGGGAACCGGGGAACACCCCGAACTGGCAGTGGGGGTCGATCACTTTGTCAGAAACATCAGAAAATCCACACGGGAGAAGCGCATCGATGCATCAGATCGTTGTTGATACGGATGTCCTGATCCTCCATCTGCGCGGCAACGAGTCTGTGCGCACCATGCTCAAGGAGGCGGCCCAAGATTCATTGCTGTGTTGTTCAGCCATTACGATCGGTGAGATTCACGCCGGCATGCGGGATGAAGAGCGGGAGAAGACGGAAAGACTTCTGAACAGCTTGATGGTGATTGACGTGGACAGAGAGATTGCCGCCCTGGCCGGGGATTATCGCCGCACGATCAAGAACCATCACTTGGAACTGGATGACTGCCTGATCGCCGCCACCTGTGTCGTCCACAAGACCACTCTGATCACCGGCAATATCAAGCATTACCCAATGAAGGAATTCGAGAAAAAGGATGTCAGCATCTTGCGATAGCGGCTTGCCACGCCCCTGTCTGAAATCGTCGGGCAGGCCAGCGTCACCCCCCCCATGCCGCATCCAGGGCTTTGGGTGAATTCATCCAATAACGTACTCTGGAAAAAAGTGTTGAACCGGAATCTTAGATTGTGATCTTGATGTTATCCGGCATTCACGAAGAATATCCAAGTCGATAAAGGATGACCGCGATTTGCTGATCTATCTGATTTGGAAAAGATGCATACTGACGAACGAAGAAACAGGGCGGTTGTTTGGCATGACCTATTCAGCGGTCAGTCACATCTTAAGTTCCATGCAAACCAGAATGAAAAAAGAGCCTGATTTGCGGGTTAAATACAATCAATTATATTCACTATACAAGATGTGACACCCACACTGCGTTTTTACCAGCCTGCGGCAGTATGGCAACGGGTTCCCCATGAAGGAGAGGCGGGTCTCGCGAATGTTAACCTATCTGCCACCGATTTTCCTTGACTTAGCCATTATTTGCACTATTATCCCTCATAATTACCCAGAACCCATTGTCTTGGCCTTGAACTTTGAACTTTGAACTTTGAGCCTTGGGCTTTCAGCTTTGAGCTTTGAGCTTTTATTTGCCTTGCGCCTATTACATATGAGCCATCAGCCATGAACTGCATCGCCCACCCCCTCAAATACATCCTACCCACCTCCTGACAGGAGCCTTTTTGTCTTGTCGGGAGCGAATTCTTAGTCAAAAAAGCTTAGGTTTCAACATTCAAACCATACTCACAGAACGCTCATAATCCTGCAACAAAAGTGTAAAGCAGAATCAGAGACTATACCGGCTACATCAACGCCTTAGACCTGACAACGGAATGTCCCGTGGCAAAACATAGCCATTTGCCTAAATACAGCGAACTCCTGAACTCATTACCAAGGCCCTTCATGGCCAAGCAACAGTCAACAGCAGATGCGACGACTTTTTACGACCCCTTTTTAGGGGTGGAGATTTTTCTATTGATTCTAGACGGTAGGTGAATAACATGATTTTCTATAAGACAAATATCTGTGAGAAGCATTACCCGCACCTTGCGATTGATCTTGGCTACTCGCGCAATAAGCCTACGTCTGGAATAATGTACGAAGGGATCGATCAACCGATAGAGCTAAAGTTTGGGGATGCTATCAGCACTGTCGCTCAATGGATTTATCGAAATGGTACCTGTATTCTTATAATTGAGGCCGTACTTTCGGTCTTCCATAATGAATCCGGCAATCCTGACTTTCGCGGTGACTTCGAGCAGGGAAGAGGCTGGTACTACGGCCCTGGTGTAGTAACCTTTGCTGCGGCTATGCGATTTCTTC
>Ga0307424_1000449_pt1 | contig 22022 bp, 15 predicted proteins | sample SalMarWE160320MG_FD_202157 | JGI IMG/M metagenome (GOLD analysis project Ga0307424, IMG submission 202157) | Salt marsh sediment microbial communities from the Plum Island Ecosystem LTER, Massachusetts, United States - WE1603-20 | ecosystem: Environmental > Aquatic > Marine > Intertidal zone >... | reverse complement strand
CGGCCGCCGCGAAAAGGCGAGGGCTCGCCTTGATAGCCGAACCCATGCGCCATGGTCTCGGCGACGCGGCGCGCGGGCGCGTCGGCGTAGTCCTGGTAGTAGCCGGTGTCCTCGTGCGTCAGGAGCGAATGCATGGCGTGGTGCCAGTCGTCGTTCCATTCGGCGGTGAAGAGACGCGGGGTGTTGTCGGCGTTGAACTGCAAGAGCCTCGTCGAATTGTCGTCATCCTCGATGGTGAGGTGAACGTGCCGGTCGGTAAAGCGCGCGCGCACCTCGCGCGCCATCTCCGCCAGAATCTCCTCTCCTGAGGGATCGTCGATCTGGTCGATGGCGTCAAACCGCAAACCATCGAAATGAAACTCGTTGAGCCAATAAAGCACGTTGTGGATGAAAAACTCCCGCACCGGTTGGCGGTCGAAGGCGATGGCGCTGCCCCATGGCGTGTGACGCTCCGGATTGAAGAAGTCCGGCGCGTAGAGATGGAGGTAGTTCCCCTCGGGCCCGAAATGGTTGTAGACCACGTCGAGCAGGATCATGAGGCCGCGCGCGTGCGCGGCGTCGACCAGGCGCTTCAGGCCTTCCGGCCCGCCATAAGCGATATGGGGGGCGTAGAGCAGCACACCGTCATAGCCCCAGCCGCGATTGCCGGCGAACTGGGCCACCGGCATCAGCTCGATGGCGGTGACGCCGACATCGACGAGGCGGTCGAGATCGCGGGCGATGCCATCGAAGGTACCTTCGGGCGAGAAGGTGCCGGTGTGCAGCTCATAGATGACGGCCTCTTCCCACGGGCGCCCGGTCCAGTCCGGCGTCTGCCACTCATAGCTACGCGGGTCGACGAGCCGGCTCATGCCATGCACGTCGTCCTTTTGCGCGCGCGACGCGGGATCGGGGACGCGCATGCCGTTGTCGAGGACGAACTGATAGCCTTGGCCAGGGGCGATCGCGTCGGTCGTGACGTCGAACCAGCCGGCGTCGGCCTTGTGCATGGGAATTATCGCGCCGCCTTCGGTCAGGAGAGAGACTTTGCCTTGCGCCGGCGCCCACAGCCGGAAGCGGGCGCCGCCGTCGACGATCTCTGCACCCCATGGCGATGAATGCGCGTGGCGCCGCGCCATCAATCGGTCCTTTCGAACAGCAGGAGCCCGTGCCCCGGAATGGTGGTCTTGCCCGTAGCGACGGGCGCAGGGTCTGGACGTACCAAAGCGTTTGCCGAATCGCAAAGCAGCCGCCAGCGCAAGTGCCGTTTGCCGAAATACGGGAAAATGAAGTCGATGGGCTCGGCATCGGCGTTGAACAGTAGCAGCAGGATCTGCCCGTCGCCGGCGAAGGAGGCACCGATGCACTTGGCGACCGGGTCTTCCCAGTTCTCAGCCTGCTTTTCCTCGCCGTCCGGCTTGAACCAAGCGATGTTCTTGATGCGCGGCGCCACCGGCTCGCCGTGGAGGAAGCGGCGGCTGCGTAGAAGGGGATGTTGCGCCCGCAGGCTCACCACGCCGCGCACGAACTCGAGGAACGCCATATCGCGCTCGCCGATATTGGTCCAGTTGACCCAGGAGATTTCGTTATCCTGGCAAAAGGCGTTGTTGTTGCCGTGTTGCGTGCGGCCGATCTCGTCGCCCATTTGCAGCATGGGTGTGCCGTGGCTGAAGAGGAGACTGGCCACGAAGGCGCGGCGCACACGGTCGCGGAGGTCAAGGATGGCAGGTTGGTCGGTCGGCCCTTTGGCGCCCCAGTTGTAGCTCCGGTTGTCGTTGTTGCCGTCCTTGTTGTGCTCCTTGTTCGCCTCGTTGTGCTTCTTATTGTAGGAGACGAGGTCGGTGAGCGTGAAGCCGTCATGGGCGGTGATGAAGTTGATGCTGGCCCAGGGCTTGCGGCCGCGGCGGTCGAAGATCTCGGCGGAGCCGGAGATGCGGCGCGCGAGTGCCGGGAGCATGGCCATGTCGCCCTTCCAATAGGACCTGAGCCCGTCGCGCCAGAGATCGTTCCATTCCGCCCAGCCCGGCGGGTAGGCGCCAACCTGGTAGCCGCCCTCGCCAAGGTCCCACGGCTCAGCGATCAGCTTCACCTGACTCAACACAGGGTCCTGGCCGACGGCATCGAGGAAAGACGCGCTTGGATCGAAGTCGTTGTTGTCCCGGCAGAGCGCTGAGGTCAGGTCGAAGCGGAAGCCGTCGACGCCGCCTTGCTCGACCCAATAGCGGAGCGAGTCCATGACCATCTGCAAGACGCGCGGATGCCCGAGGTTGACCGTGTTGCCGCAGCCGGTCGTGTCGTAATAGTGCCGGCGGTCCTCGGCGAGCTTGTAGTAGGACGCGTTGTCGATGCCACGGAAGGAGAGCGTCGGGCCGAGGTGATTGCCTTCTGCCGTGTGGTTGTAGACCACATCGAGAATGACCTCGATGCCGGCGGCGTGGAGCCGGTCCACCATGCCGCGGAACTGTTCGATGCCGGCGCCCGGAGATAGATAGCGGTCCGCCGGCGCGAAGAAACCGACGCTGTTGTATCCCCAATAGTTGGTGAGGCCATTCTCCATGAGGTGCCGGTCATTGGCGAAGGCATGGATGGGGAGGAGCTCGATGGCCGTGACGCCGAGCTTGACGAGATGGTCGATCACGGCGGGCTCGGACAGGCCGGCGAAGGTACCGCGCAAATGCTCCGGGATATCGGGATGGCGCGCGGTCATGCCTTTCACATGCGCCTCGTAGATCACAGTTTCATGCCAAGGACGGTTGGGGCGGTTTTGGGAGGCGCGATCGCCGTCGGCCACCACCACGCATTTCGGCATGAAGGGCGCGCTGTCGATCTTGCTCATGGCGAGATCGGTCCGTTTGGAGCCGATCTGATAGCCGAAGAGGGCATCATCCCAAATGAACTGTCCTGCGTAGCGGCGGGCGTAGGGGTCGAGCAGGAGTTTGTTGGGGTTGAAGCGATGGCCGTCGCGCGGCGCGTAAGGTCCGTGCACGCGGTAGCCGTAGAGCTGGCCGGGACCGATGTCCGGCACGTAGCCGTGCCACACCTCGTCCGTGTATTCCGGGAGGTTGATGCGCGCGGTCTCAGCCCCGCTGCCGTCGAACAGGCAAAGTTGCACACGCGTTGCATGGGCCGAGAACAAGGCGAAGTTCACGCCGCGGCCGTCATAGGTCGCGCCGAGTGGCCACGGGGTCCCGGACACGAGCTTTACCGTCACTCGTCATCCTCCTCGGCGGGACCGTCGATGGGCTCGACCAGCTCAAGGGCAGCGCGCAAGGGAATCGGCAGCAATACCGGCCGGTTCGCCCCTTCGTACACGATCTCGTAGAACAGCTTGTCGGCCAGGAACAAGGGCAGCAGCTCGCCGCCGGCGAGGTGCGACCCGCTCAGAGAATCGTCGCGGGCCCTGCCATAAGCCCGCAGGAATCGCCGCTCGGCGTGGGAGCGCCAGGTCATCGCGCGGGCCTCGATCTCGTCAAGCTGGCTCGCGCCGCGCTGCCTCTGCCGGTCGACGGCGGTGCGCGCGGCATAATCGAAAGAGCGCACCATGGTGGCGATGTCGCGCGACGGCGGGGCCTTCTGCCGCCGCTCGTCTACCGGCTGGTCGGGTTCCCCTTCGAAATCGACAATATAAATGTCGTTGGCGGAAACGAGGATCTTGGCGAGGTGATAGTCGTTGTGCAGGCGAATCTTGTTGCCGCGGGCGATGGGAGGAACCAGCGTGTCGATGCGTTTGAGCATCGCTTCGCGCAAGCCGAGCAGCTTGGCGGCGAGGTCTTGCGTTTCCTCGTCTGCCGTCGCGGGCAGGTGTTCCAGAGAGGTGAAAGCCTGCTCGGCACGGGCGAGTGCGCGTGCGCACCATTCATCGAGATCCGCCGACGTGACGGCTTCCGGGGCGAAATTCGGATCACTTCCGTCGGCACCGGCAAGAATACGGTGGAGCTCGCCGGTGCGCCGCCCGATGGTCTCGATCAAGGACAGCGAATAGGGAAGCCCTTCGCTTTCACCGCTGCCGAGGCCTGACAGGCTGGCCTCCTCCAATTCGCGGTCGAGCGCGTTGACGACGACGGTCCAGGCGTCGCCCTGGTTGCGGACATGCTCGAAAGCGACCGCGAGCGCCGTCGGCACCCCGGCGTCGTCGACATATTCGACGGCGCCGAGATAGCGCGGGCTGTTGGCGAACCCGGCCTTGGCCAGGAAGCGGCCCATCTCGATACCCGGGTCGATGCCGGGACGGAGGCGCCGGGAGATTTTGAGGCTCACCTCGTCGCCCAGGGTGCGCGTCGTGTGCGCGTGCTCGCCGGTTCCCAGGCGGCGAACGCTGCACTCGTCGGGGAGGTCCAGCGCCCGGAGCGCATCGCTCGCATCGAAGCGAAGCGTGCCGCCAACCGCCGGCAAGGTGTCGTGCTCCATCATCGCCTTGAGCAGTGCTCTGGGGAAGGTCTCGCCATGGGCGGCGTCGAAGACGAGGCCCGCCCGTGGCCCCCGCCTGATCTTGGCGAGGAGATAGGGCAGAAGCGGGCTGTCGTGCCGCAAATCCTCCTCGCCCCAAGACAGTGCAAGGGGCAGGAAGTAGCGCTGGGTCGGCCTGTCCTTGAGGGCGACGTTGGTGGCGAGAAGCAGGAAGCTCTCGCGGTCGGCCTGCGGCAGCTCGCCGATGCGCTCGGGTGTGGCCGACACGATGATGGCGTCCTTCGGCCCGAACCAACGCTGACGCGCGATATAGGTGGGCAGAAGGTCGTAGACGAAACGATCGATGCGTTCGCGGTCCCCGCGCTGGCTCTCAATGATGTTCCATCCCTCGCCAAGGATAAGCGTCTCCAGCTCGGGCAGCGACTCCGGCTCTTGCTCCGGCAAGGTGGGGAGGCGCGAGGCGTCGGCCAGGGTGAACCAGTAGAAACCGTAAGCCGGCAGCGTCAGCAGGTAAGGCAGCGTGCCGATGGGTGGGAACGGGGACGCGCCGGTCAACTCGACGGGGACCTTGCCCTTCTGGCCCGAAAGGTCCAGCTCGACGGCTTGGGCCGAGCGCGACAGGTTGAACACACAGAGCATGACGTCGCCCTCGTGTTCGCGCAAATAGGCGAGAACCTTTCGGTTTCGCGGGCGCAGGAAACTCATGGTGCCGTTGCCGAAGGCCTTGTGCGTCTGGCGCACGGCGATCATGCGCTTGGTCCAGTTGAACAGCGAGCTGGCGTGCTTGTGCTGCGCCTCGACGTTGACGGTCTCGTAGCCGTAGATCGGGTCCATGATCGGGGGCAGGTAAAGCTGCTGCGGGTCGGCGCGCGAGAAACCCCCGTTGCGGTCGGCGGACCACTGCATGGGCGTGCGCACGCCGTCGCGGTCACCGAGATAGAAATTGTCGCCCATGCCGAGCTCGTCGCCGTAGTACAGCACCGGCGTGCCGGGCATGGAGAGCAAGAGACCGGTGAGGAGCTCGATCTTGCGCCGGTCATTGTCGAGAAGCGGCGCGAGCCTGCGCCTGATGCCGAGATTGAGCCGTGCCCGTTGGTCCGTGGCATAGGTCTCCCACAGATAGTCGCGCTCGGTGTCGGTCACCATTTCGAGCGTCAGCTCGTCGTGATTGCGCAGGAAAATCGCCCATTGGCAGTCTTCAGGGATCGGCGGCGTCTGGCTGATGATGTCGGTGATCGGATAGCGATCTTCTCGCGCCAGCCCCATGAAGATGCGTGGCATCAGCGGGAAATGGAACGCCATGTGGCATTCGTCGCCGTCGCCGAAATAGGGGCGCGTGTCCTCCGGCCATTGGTTGGCCTCCGCGAGCAGCATGCGGTCCGGATAGCGCTCATCGAGCTCGGCGCGGAAGCGCTTCAGGATCTCGTGGGTCTCCGGCAGGTTCTCGTTGTTTGTGCCGTCACGCTCGACGAGATAGGGAACCGCGTCGAGCCGCAAGCCGTCGACGCCCATGTCGAGCCAGAAACGCAAGACGCGCAAGATGTCGGCGAGGACACGGGGATTGTCGTAGTTGAGGTCTGGCTGGTGCGCATAGAAGCGGTGCCAGAAATAGGCTTTGGCGACAGGGTCCCAGGTCCAGTTCGAGGTCTCGGTGTCGAGGAAGATGATGCGCGTGCCGGGATATTTCTGGTCGGTGTCGCTCCACACATAATAATCGCGCCACACGGAGCCGGGTTTTGCCATGCGCGCCCGCTGGAACCAGGGGTGCTGATCGGAGGTGTGGTTCACCACGAGCTCGGTGATGACGCGGATGCCGCGCGCATGGGCCGCCGCCACGAATTGGCGGAAGTCGCGCATGGTGCCGTAGGTGGGATGGATCGCGGTGTAATCGGCGATGTCGTAGCCGTCGTCGCGAAACGGTGAAGGATAGAACGGCAAGAGCCAGATGGCGGTGACGCCAAGCTCATGGAGATAGTCGAGTTTCTGCACCAGTCCCGCGAAATCGCCGACGCCATCGTTGTTGGAGTCGAAGAACGCCTTGATGTGCAGTTCGTAGATGACGGCGTCTTTGTACCAGTGCCGGTCGGTGCGATCGATCATGGGCGCTCAATAGGACAGGGGGCGGGCAATTGGCGTCTCGAAGGGCGCCTTGATAGGCGGAAGCGAGGTAAAAAGTAAGAGGCTTGAAGGGGCTAGACCAGAGGTGATCAGCCTTAAGGCCCAAGACGAGGGCCTTTTCGCGCCGGAGAGGCGAGACCGCAGGCAGGGCTAGGCGGCGCCGAGCTTCTTGCGGAACAGGTTGACCGGGTCGGTGTCGGACTCGGCGAAGGTCTGGATGAAGCTGTCCCGCCAGTTGGCCAAGTCGTAGGTCTCGATCCGCTGCCAGAGCCGGTTGTGCCGCGCCCAGCGCTCCTGGCGGGGCATGGTCAAAGCCCGGTCCAAGGCACGGGCCATCTCGTTGATGTCATGCGGGTTGATGAGCAGCGCCTCGCGAAGCTGCTCGGCGGCGCCGGCGAAGCGCGACAGGACGAGAACGCCAGGGTTCTGCGGCGCTTGCGCCGCGACATATTCCTTGGCCACTAGGTTCATGCCGTCGCGCAAGGGCGTGACCAGGCCGACGGCGCTTTCGCGGTAGAGCCGGGTCAGGATGTCCTGCGGCACGCCGCGGTGGAGATAGGTGACGGGCGTCCAGCGCAAATCGCCGAACCGGCCGTTGATGCGGCCGACCAGACGTTCCACTTCTTCGCGGATCTCTTGATAGACGGGAAGCGTCTCGCGGGTGGCTGGGGCGATCTGCACGAGCCGCACGCGCCCGCGGTGCTCGGGAAACTCCTCCAGCAGCAACTCGAAAGCACGGAGCCGCTCCGGCAGCCCTTTCGTGTAATCGAGCCGGTCGACGCCAATGATCGTCTTCATGTCCTCGCCGAGATCGGGGAGGATCGGTCCTTTGGTGCTTTCGCTCTCGGCGAGCTTGCGGAACGCGCGCGCGTCGATGCCGATGGGGAACACGGACGCCAGCGTGGTCTCGCCTTGCGCCGCGATCCGGTCGCCGCGCAATTGCTCGCCGTCGAGGAAGGCAGCGACGTAGCGGCGGAAATTGTCCCGGTCGGAGCAGGTCTGGAAGCCAACTACGTCATAGACCATGAGCGCGTTACCGAGCCGCTTCTGGCCCGGGATGGCGGCGAAGATCTCAGGCGAGGGGAAGGGCGTGTGCAAGAAGAAGCCGATCCGCGAGGTGCAGCCCCGGCCCCTCAGTTCCTCGGCGAGCGGGATCAGATGGTAGTCATGGATCCAGATCAGGTCGTCCGGGCCGATCAGCGGCATCAGCGCGTCGGCGAACCGGGCGCTGACTTCGAAATAGATCTCGTTGTGCTCCTCGTTGCACTGGGCAAGGTCGAGGCGGTAGTGGAGCGCCGGCCACAGACAGCGGTTGGCGTAGCCGTAATAGTAGCCTTCGGCTTCCTCGGGGGTGAGGTCGATGGTGGCGACGGTGAGGCCCGAGTTGGTCTCGATCTTGGGCTCGGCGGTACTTGCGTCCTCCTCCACCTCGCCGCTCCAGCCGAACCACAGTCCGTGGGAAGCTTTCAAGGCGTCGCCAAGGGCGACGGCCAAGCCGCCGGTCTGAAACTTGGCGGTGAAATCCGCGACGCGATTTGAGACGACCACCAGCCTCCGGGCCTTAGATGTCATCTCACGCCTCCCGGTATTGGCAGGTGGCATTGGTTTGGCGGGCATGCCTATGTGCACGCTTGAGACCTTCGACACCATGTCTCATAGCCTCTTTTAGTGACGCTTCCATGTCCCAGCCTCCGCTCGAAGCGTCGGAGTTTAAACTGAAAACGTCACAATGGGTTCCTAACATGCGTTGAATCTGTTCCTGGTCAGGAAGTGCAACTTCCAGTCCACTGGCACGCAAGCGAGAGACATGTGACGTAAGGTCTTGGAATCTCGGTCTGAATGTCGCTGGCAATATGAGACTCGACGAGGATTAATGACTAGGTCTTTGCCCCCCCTTTCAGCGAATGCTGCCTTTTTCATCGATTTCGACGGAACGCTTGTCGCTATCGCGCCCAGGCCGGACTTGGTGCATGTCGAGCCGGAAGTGCTCCAGGTGCTCGAACGGCTCAGCGAGCGATTCGACCATGCGGTCGCCGTGATCACCGGGCGTCCGCTCGCCACGGTCGACGGCTTCCTCGCGCCACTCAAGCTGCCGGTCGCCGCCGAGCACGGCTCGATTCGGCGCGACGCCCAAGGCCACGTCCATGCCGACACGCACAGCATCGAGGCGGTGAAAGGAGTGGCGGCGCGGCTTGAACCTCTGGTCGAGGCTAATCCCGGTCTGCTGCTCGAGCGCAAGCAGACCTCGGTGGCGTTGCATTACCGCCAGCGGCCGGAGCTTGGTGCGGCGTGCAAGGAAGCCGTGGAGAAGGCCGTGGTGGGTACCACAGGCCTCGCCGTGCTGCCCGGCAAGATGGTCTTCGAGGTGCGGCCGCAAGGGCTCGATAAGGGCACGGCGGTCAAGGCGTTCCTCGATGAGCCGCCGTTCAAGGGACGCACCCCCGTCTATATGGGTGATGACGTGACCGATGAAGACGCCTTCGCCGCGGTCAATGCGTTGGGCGGCATCACCATCAAGATCGACGACGGCGATACGCAAGCGCAATACCGGACAGACCGTGCCGGTCTGTTCGCTTGGCTGGAAAGTCTGGGCGGCGCGCGCTAGCCCGTCTACTGCGCGGCCTTGGCCGCGAGCCGCAAGTCCTTGACGAGATGGTCGAATTCGCGCCGCTTGTCGTGCTCTTCCTGGAGTCTCAGCAGATAAGACGGGTGGACGGTAATGAGCGCCTGGGCGTCGCCGGGCAGCGCCATGAGGCGTCCGCGGTTGGCATTGATGGTCATCGTCTTGCCCATCACCGCGCGCGCCGCTGTGGCACCGAGCGCCACGACCACGCGCGGGCGAATGATCTCGAACTCGTTCTCCAGCCACCAGCGGCAGGCGTCGATCTCGCTGATGTCAGGCTTCTTGTGAATGCGGCGCTTGCCGCGCGGCTCGTTCTTGAAGTGCTTCACCGCGTTGGTGATGTAGACGCCGTCGCGGGCGATGTCGGCAGCTTCGAGCGCCGTGTCGAGAACCTTGCCGGCGGGGCCGACGAAGGGGCGCCCCCTCACATCCTCCTGCTCTCCGGGCTGCTCGCCTACCAGCATGAGGGCTGCATCGGCCGGGCCTTCGCCGAACACGGTCTGGGTGGCGTTCCTGTAGAGCTCGCAACGGGTGCAGCGCCTGGCCTCGGCCGCGAGCAGCCGGATGGCCTCGGCGGGATCGTTGACCCGCTTTTCCCGGAATAAAGGAAGATCAGCTTCCGGCCTTTGCGGCATGGGACAGGCTAACTCTGTTCCGCGATGCAAGGCAAAGGGTTGTGCGCAAAGCCTTACAAGAGCCGCCAAATGGCCTTATATGGGAGCAGGGTCGGGGGGCGCCGTTAACTTTAGCTCCGAGGTGTCAAAGACATGTTGGACGACATGCCACGGGAGAGCACCGCCCTGGTCGCATCATCGGCATCCGATGTGGCGGCATACGCCGATGAGCCTTCCGGCAAGCCGGCCAAGGTGAGCCGCCGTTCGCGCGCGGTCCGGCAGAAGGTGGTGAAGCCCAGCGCGCTCGGCATGCTGCTCAGGCCCATCGGTATTGCGGTCGGGGTTGTGCTCATTGCCTACGCCCTGCTGTCGCTCGGCACGACCTTCTATCGCAGCTATTACCGTCATCTCGACCAAACGGCTGCGGTGCATCCCGACAAGAGCATGTTCGACGTCTTCTTTGGCGATAGCACGCTGCCGCCGGACGCGGTCGATCTCGTGGTCAAGGACGTGGACGGCATGCTGCACAAGGTGGTGGCGAGCAAGTCGGAGACCGACAAGTTCGTCAACGGCACCATCCTCATGCTCGACGATGAGCGTCAGCGCATCAAGGAGGCGGCGCATCAGGATCTCGACCGCACCTTCGCGCTCGCCTTCCAGGACCGCGAGCAAGCCATCAATTCCTACGCCGACTGGTTCTTCGCGTGGAAGCGCTCCTACGTGGTGCTGAAGGAGACCATCTCGTCCGCCATCACCCGGTTCTTCGAGACCGGCAAATACGAGTCGGTGACCGAGGCCGTCGAGGCCGACGTCAACGACTACTTCCGGAAGAATTATACGGAGCAGGTGCTGAAGCCGGAGCTGCGCGACGAGACCATCACCAAAGGCGTCGAGCAGGCCGCGCGCCACGCCCATGACAGCTATCGGCGGGTGATCGCCAATTCAGACATGCGGCTTCAGCTGTTCCTTGCCAAGCACACGAGCCATATGGAGGACATCCCGGCCACGGCCTCGATGACCAACGTCAAGCTCGACTGGGATGCGCAGAAATGGAAGGCGCCCACCTATCTGATGGACGATAGCGCTTTTGACGGCATCGTCGGCGTCGGCACGGCGGCGGCCGGCGGCACGGTCGGCGCGCTGGCGCTCGGCCCTGCGTTCGACAGCATTCTCGCCCGCAGCTTCGGGCAGCTGTCGCAGCGCCTCGCTACCTCGCTCGGCACGAGAGTCGCTTATGCCGAAGGTGGCGCGGTCGCCGGCACGGTCGTCCAGCCCATGGGCGGGCAGGTGATCGGCGCCGCCATCGGCATTGCCATCGGTACGGTCGCCGACTATCTGGCCAATGAGGCCAATGAGGCGATCAATCGCGACAGTTTCGTCGCCGCCAACAATGAGGCGCTCGACGCGACGATCGCTGCGTGGAAGTCGGGGCTTGAGGCCAGCGTCGACACAGCCATCGACAAATGGTTCGATGACGCGAGGGCCTCCGTTGTACTTGCCTCCCAATAAGCTCGCCGCAACGTCAGACGACTCGCAGAAGCGGCCTTGGGGCGAAGCGCCCAAGCTGAGCCACGTGCCGTGGCTCGCCGAAGCCGGCGTGGCACCTCCGAAGTTCGGTTTTTCCGGGAATTCCGGGGCGGAATTTCGGTCGCATTTCCGCCGCTTGGCGCGCTATCCTGAGCCTAAGAAAGAAAACGGTAGGGGCGTTACGGGGATGGAGGAAAACGTCAGAGCCATCGCGCGGCCGGCAGCGAGCCGGTCTCTGCGCGAGGCGATCCGCAAAGCCCGCCTCGAGGAGGCCGAGCGCCTCGACGTCACCGCCGATGCCCGCGATGGCGAGATCGCGCGGCTCGAGCTGCTCCAGGCCGAGCTCGAAACGGTGTTTGCCGACATTCCGGGCCAAGACGACCGCTTCAACTTGGCGCTGGTGCCGAGCCGGCCCGCGCGGCTGTGGGTCGATCTGTTCACCTATGTGGCGGTCGACGACGGCTCAGGCGCATACCTGTTCATCCGCAACAGCGAGAATGGACGGCGCACCCTGTTTAGCGCCAGCAACGTCTCCGACATGGCGGACCGCATCACGACCTACATGGCGCACGAGATCGTGCGGCGGGAGCGTGTGGAAGCGGCTCTTCTGGAGCCGGGGCCGCGTCAGAACCTCGTCGGGGAGCCGGAGCGTTCGGGTCCCAGCATGAGCGTCGTACTCTCGGCGTTTGTCATCGGCGTCCTCACCGGCGCGGCAGGCCTGTTCGCAGCGGTGTGGCTCAGCATTCCCTGAGCACGCGTCGCTCGCATTCCCACACTTGATCATTGCTTGCCGCTGCGCGCCCGACCATTTCCACGCGCCATCCGTTGCCGGCCTTCTCGATGTTGTATTCGTTGTAGCGCGCCGCGGGCCTGCGGGTCCCCACGGCCTCTGACGCTGACGGCACACCGACGATGATCGCGGGGCCGGTGGCCGTGTCGACCTCGCGCACCGTTTGCCTGTGGTCGTGACCGTGGAGCACCAGCTCGGCACCATGTTTGCGCAAAATCTCACGGAACTTCTTGGCATCGCGCAGGCCCCGCGCCCAGCTGGCTTGGCCGGGGAGCGGCGGATGGTGAATCAGCACCACGCGGAACAGGCCTTCGCGCCCCAGACGATCGAGCGCGCTGGCGAGAAAGGACAGCTGGTCCTTACCGAGCTTGCCGGCGGCGACGAAGGGCATGGTGGGAATCGCCGAGGACAGCGCGATGATGCCGACGTCACCGAAGCGGCGCACGAAGGGGAAGCCGTCCTTCGGTGTCGCGAATAGCGCCTCGCCCGCCGCGTTCGATTCCATATAGGGCTGCCAATGCCCCGTGCCGCGCTCGGGATGGAGCCGCACATAGGCGTCGTGATTGCCGGGAATCGCGGTGACGTCATCCGGGCTTCCTAGATGATGCAGCCAGTCGGCAGCGCGTAAATATTCCTCCGGCAGCCCCAAATTGACCAGGTCACCGGTGACGGCGATGTGGTCGGGGTCGCGCTCGCCGAGATCGTGGGTGAGGAGATCGAGGATCTCGCGCCGGTGCACGAATTTGCGGCCGCGATGCCAGTTCACGTAGCCGAGGATGCGCTTGGACAAGAGCTGCCGGCGCCTGGCGCGCGGCAGCGGGCTCAAATGGATGTCGGAGAGATGGGCGAGGGTGAACACGGGGCGAGACGGACGCTTTCACATTGTAACATTGCGATTCTTCCGCCGTCCTGCCTATTGCAAAATGATCATCAAGCCAAGGTGCTGTCCTTCCTGGACAAGGCTTATACAGACGAGACATGGTGCGCCGATGAACTGGGTGGAGCTTGAAGGCAGGAGGTCGGTCTGAGCCGCGCACCATCACGCAATCCGGTTGCCACGCGCGCCATCACGGCGATGTTGCGCCCCTTCTGGCGCCTGCGCCGGGGCATGACGCTCGGCGCGCAAGGCGTGGTGATCGACGATGCCGACCGCGTCCTGCTCGTGCGGCACAGCTACCGGCCCGGCTGGTTCTTTCCCGGCGGCGGGGTCGAGTGGGGCGAGACTCTGGAAGAGGCGCTCGCCCGCGAGTTGGCCGAAGAAGTCGGCGTGACGCTCAACGCGGCGCCGGCGCTGCATGGGGTGTTCTCCAACAACAGCAACTTTCCCGGCGACCATATCGCGGTCTATCTGGTCCGGGCGTGGACGCGGCGCGACGGGTACCGGCAAAAGCACGAGATCGCCGAGGCCGAGATGTTCGCGGTGCACGATGTGCCGGCGACGACCGATCCCGGGACGCGCAAACGTCTCGCCGAGATCTTCGGACACGCGCCGCTCAGCCCGAAATGGTGATGAAGCGTGCTAGTCGAGGGCGCCAGCGAGTTGCTTGGTGATCTTGGCGACGTGGTGGCCTTGGAAGCTCGCGAGGTTGAGCTCTTTCTGGGACGGCGCGCGTGAGCCGTCGGGGGCGGAGATGGTGCCCGCGCCGTAGGGCGAGCCGCCCTTTACCTCGGTGATGTCGGGCAGGTCCGGTGCGGAGTAGGGGAGTCCGACGATGATCATGCCGTGATGCAGCATGGTGAAATGGGTGGAGACAATCGTGGTCTCATTGCCGCCGCCGGTCGAGGTCGAGGTGAAGACGCTGCCGACCTTGCCGATCAGCGCGCCAGCTGCCCAGAGCGGTCCGGTCTGGTCGAAGAAGTAGCGTATCTGGGAACTCATATTGCCGAAGCGGGTCGGCGTGCCGACGATGATGCCGTCGTAACCGGCTAGCTCTTGCGGGTCGGCGATTGGGGCGGGCTGGTCGACCTTCATGCCGGCGGCGCGCATGACGTCTTCGGGCATCAGCTCCGGCACGCGCTTGACGGCCACCTGCACGCCGTCAACGGCCCGCACGCCGTGGGCCATGGCGTAGGCCAGGGTCTCGGTGTGCCCGTAGGACGAATGATAAAGAACGAGCAGTTGCGCCGTGTCAGCCATCAAGATGCCCCCGCTTGGACCGTCAGGGGCGTGCTGCCGCGCCCCTTCCTCGCTAACCTTTAGTCTAGCAGATTCAATAGTGTGACGAGAGGCGATAACACATAGTGAACTTGAAGGAATTCGTAAACGCGCCGGACCGTCGCTTCCAGCAAGACCGCTGGACCTCGGGCGCCCGTCCGTGATATGGCAGCGCCCGTCATGTGGACGAGGATCACAGTTTCGGCATTTCCGCGACGACGAGCGCGCGCCCGCTTCCTGCGGACCGCTTGAGCCTCGCCGCCGTCGCCCCTCGTCCTTTTTCCTCGGAAGATTTGCGTTTGGTGCCCGCCGGCGGGGGATGTTCCCTCGATCAGCCATGTTGGTACTGACGCCATGACCTACGATATCCGCCTTGAGACCGCCGCCGATGAAGCGGCTCTGTCAGAGCTTTCGGCCCAGGCTTTCGGCCCCGGCCGCTTCGCCCGAAGCGCCTACCGGGTGCGCGAAGGCGTGCCGCCGGTTCCCGGCTTGAGCCTGACCGGCTGGCTCGACGGCCGTCTCGTCGGTGGCATCCGCTTCACCGCGCTTCGAATCGGAGAGGCCGAGGGCGGCGCGCTGCTTGGGCCTCTGGTGGTCGATCCGGCGGTGAAGGGCAAAGGGTACGGCAAGGCCCTCGTGGGCGAGGGACTGACCCGCGCGAAGGGAGAAGGCTTCGCCCTCGTGCTCCTCGTCGGCGACATGCCCTATTACGGCCGGTTCGGCTTCGCGCCGGTGGCACCGGGCAGGATCACGCTGCCTGGGCCGGTCGACCCCGCGCGGCTCTTGGCGCTGGAGCTCGTTCCGGATGCGCTCCAGAACGCGGCCGGGCAAATCATGGCGCATGCCCGATGAGTCTAGTGGCCTTCGCGGAACCAGGTGGCGGCCAGAAGGCCGAGCAGGAGGGCGAGGGCGAGGAAGCCGCTGAACAGCGGGAATAGCCGCACGCCCTTCACGTGATAGGCCTCGCGCTTATGAAGCCCGAGCCAGTCGCTGCCATGCATTACATGGCCGCTCCGGATCATCGCGATGCGCGGCAGGCTGGCAGCGTCGGCCTTGTTGCGCCCGAGCCAGAACGCGCCGCCGCCAGTCTCCTCGAGAATGGGCGCAAGCGGTTTGTCGGTCGCAGTCACGGCAGCGAGCTCGCGCGTGTTCGCCCTGCCCACCGTGACGATGCTGGCGAGGTTGTCCGAGGAGACGCGGTAGACGCCTTGCTCATCGACCTTCATGGCCTTGTGCCATTCTCCGTGCTCGCCCTTGTCGAGCTTGACGGTCTCCGTCTTCCCGGAGGGCGTCGTCACGGTGACCGGATCGACCTTGTCTTGGATCGAGCGGCGCTCGATGTTGAGCGTCTGTCCCCGGCTCGTGGCCTTTAGCGTCTCCTCTTCGAGCTCGGGCTCCTTCATCAGCCAGTGAGCGAGCCGGCGCAGGAGAGCGGAATAGGGGCCGCCGCCGTCATAACCGCGCGCCCAAAGCCACTCTTGGTCTGACAGAAGAAGTGCCACGCGCCCCTTGCCGCGCTCGCCGATGACGAGGAGCGGCTTGCCTTCCGCACCCTTCATCAGCACTTCGCCGTCTTTGGGAGTGGCGTCGACCACGCGGAACCAACGGCCCCAGCTCGGCTCACCGTTTGGACCATTGTGCGCGCCGGGCAAGTCGGCTGTGACGGGGTGCTTGTTGCCGAGCTTGGTGAGCTCCGGCTTGAACGGCTCCTCGGTCACCCTGCCCGACGGCACCGCTGGCAGGATATCGCCGAGCGGCGTGCGGTAGAGGCTAAGTGCGGAGGCGTAGTCGTCACCGGCGGAGACGAGCACGGCGCCGCCGCGCTCAACGTAGCGGGCGACGTTCTCCAGATAGAGCAAAGGCAGCACGCCGCGGCGCTGATAACGGTCGAAGATGATCAGGTCAAACTGATCGAGCTTCTCCTGGAACAGCTCGCGGGTGGGGAAGGCGATCAGCGACAGCTGGTTGATGGGCGTGCCGTCCTGCTTCTCCGGCGGGCGCAGGATGGTGAAATGCACAAGGTCGACGGACGCGTCGGACTTCAGCATGTTCCGCCACGTGCGCTCGCCGGCATGAGGCTCGCCGGAGACCAGCAGCACGCGCAAGTTCTCGCGCACGCCTTCTACCGTGAGCACGGTGCGATTGTTGACCTTGGTGAGCTCGCCGGGCGCGGAGTTGACCGCGACGTCCACGATGTTGGGACCGGCGTGGGCGATCTCGACGGGAATGCTGATCTTCTCGCCGATGCGGACAGTCTTCTGGATCGGCGCTTGACCCTCATGCTTGATGGTAAGCGTCGCGGTGCCCGTCTCGCTGGGCTTTGTCTCGGTGACCTTGACCTCGATGGGCTGGGTGCTGCCGACGATGCCGAAGCGGGGCGCGTTCAAGACCTCAAGCCTGCGGTCGAACTCGCCAGGCTTTCCCGTGAGTAGGGCGTGCACCGGCGCATCGAAGCCGAGCGCCTTGGCGGAGGCGGGCACGTCGTGGACCTCGCCGTCGGTGATCATGACGACGCCGGCGAGGCGGTCGGGCGGCACGTCAGCCAGCGCTTTGCCGAGATCGGTGAACAGCATGGTGCCGTCGCGCTCGTCGTCGGCCGAGCTCGAGGTGGAGCGCACGAAGCGCACGTCGAGATTAGGGATCGATTTGAGGCGCTCTTCCAGACCTTTCCGCACCACCTCGGTGCGCGCCGTGCGGCCGGCGATGGCTTGGCTTTGGCTGTCGTCGACCACGACGGTGACGATGTCGTTGAGCGGCTCACGGTCCTCCTGCTTCAAATGCGGGTTGGCCATGGCCAGCAGGAGCGTGGCGAAGGCGACCAGGCGCAACAGCGCGCCACGGCGGGCGCGCCAGAAGAGCAGCGCGAGCAACAGCGCGCCGATACCGGCAATGATCCACAGGACCGGCCATGGCACGAAGGGGACGAACTCGATGGACCAGCTCATGGGCTACTGTCCCAGACGCTCGAGCAGGGCAGGGACGTGCACCTGATCGGCCTTGTAGTTGCCGGTGAGCGCGTACATCACGAGGTTGACGCCGGCGCGGAACGCCATCTCCCGCTGCACCTCGCCGCCCGGCACGACGGGAAAGAGCGGCCGGTTCGCGTCATCGAGGGCCCAGGCGGACGCCAGATCGTTCGAGGTGATGACGATCGAGCTCACGCCGTCGGTGCGGCGCGAGCGCGCGCTGCGCTCGGCCTCGTCCGTGGGCTCCGCCTCGACCCAGAGCGAGCCACCGTCCCAACGGCCGGGGAAGGAATTCATCAGATAGAACGACTTGGTGAGCACGTGGTTCTGGGGCACCGGCTCGAGCGGCGGGATGTCGAGCTGGCCGATCAGGCGGTTCAGCGCCTGTCCTTGCGTGCCGCCATAGGCGACGCTCTCTTGATCGCGCGTATCGAAGATGATCATGCCGCCCTGCTTCATATAGGCGTCGATCTTGGCCAGCGTCTTGTCGGACAAGGGCTTCGCGTCCTCGAGTACGGGCCAGTAAAGAACGGGGAAGAAGGAGAGGTCGTCCTTGTTGATGTCGACGCCCATGGGTTTGGCGGGTTCGAGCGCGGTGCGGGCGCGCAAGACCTTGCTCAAGCCCGATAGGCCCTCCTCGCTGGTGCGGTCGACGTCCGCATCGCCGGTCTTCACATAGGCGAGCCGTGTCTTGAGCGAGGCCTTCAGCGCGAAGTCGTCGGCCGCGCTGTCGGTCGCGGGAGGCGCTTGCTCCGCTTCGGCGGCAAAGCTTGGCGTGGGAAGCGCCAGCGGGATGAGCGCAAGGCTGAGGATGATGACGGCAGCGGTGGCGGCGCGGCGGCGCAAGCGCAAGCCGGTGCTTAGCGCCAGCACCGCGAGAATGTCGAGGCCGAACAGCGCGAGCGCCGCGAGATAGAGCCAAGGCTCAAGCGCCATGGGCTTCTTCAGCGTGTAGCCGCTCACCGCAGTTGCATCCTCGATGGTGGCGAGCGGCCTGAGCACGGTCTTTTGGGTCACGATGTTGAGCGCGCGCGCGCCGCCGGATGGGCCGTAATAGCCGGGCGGGTGCTCCGGTCCGGGCACGGTCTCGTCGAGCTTGTCAGGCGCGATGGGAGCGGCGCGGTAGGGCGGCGGAACGAGCTGGCCGAAACCGTCGAGTGTCTGGATAGGCGCCAGGGCCGTCGTGGACGGGGATGCGTTCGCCGCCGCCTCGACGGTTGCGCCCTCCTCCCCGGTATGCACGGCTATCTCGGCAGGCCCGAGGCTGATGACGCGGCGGAGCATCTCCACGAACAGTCCCGACAGGGGCAGGTTGGACCAATCCGAGTTGGCCGTGACGTGGAACAACACGATCCAGCCGTCGCCGTGCTTGGCGGCGGTGACGAGCGGTGTGCCGTCGGCAAGCGTCGCCCAGACCTCGTTGTCCATGGCGACGGTGGGATCGGCGAGGACCTGGCGGTTGATGCGCACGTCGTCCGGCACTTTGAGCCCCTCGAACGGGCTCTTCTCTTCAAACGGCGCCAGCGGTTGCGGCGTGCTCCAGGAGAGCGAGCCGCCGAGGCTGCGGCCGCCGCGGCGCAGCACCACGGGCAACAGCTCGTCGCCGCCTTGCTCGAGCCTGGGCCCGGCAAAACGGATCAGCACGCCGCCTTTGTCGAGCCACTTGCCCAGTTCCTCCTGGGTACCCGGGACCAGCTTGCCGATATCGGCGAGCACGATGGTCGAGACCTTCTGCTTGTCGATCAGATCGTGCACCGCCGTGGCGACGTTGCGCTCGTTCGGCTTGATGACGTCAGCATAAGGCGACAGCGCGCGGTCCACATAGTAGAGCGGCGACAGGAGCGGCTGCGCTTCCTCGCGGGATTCGCCGGAGACGACGCCGACCCGATGCCATTGCGAGCGGGCATCGAGCAGATGAACGGCACCGGCGGAGCGCTCGCCTTTGACCTGGATGCGCGCCACCTGGTTGCGGATCTCAAGTGGCAGATCGAAGCTTGCGGTTGCTGCTCTTTCCCCCGGCTTGATGGTGAAATGCGCCTCGCCAAGCGGTTCGCCGCGGCCGGTCACCGCAGTCACCACGCCCGAGCGTGGGCCTCCGCTGCCGCTCAAGACGCGTGCGGCCAAGACACCGCCTTTGCCGGAGGTTTGGCCGAGGCCGAGCGCGGCTTCGCGGGGCTCGGGATTGAGAACGGTCAAGCTGCCGCCGTCACCCGCGAGCCGAGCAAGGCTCTTGGCAAAGTCTTGACCTTCGCCGTAGTCGAGTCCGTCGGACAGCCACACCACGCTATAGCCGCTCTTGCCTTTGAGCGTCTTGTCCAGCGCGGTCGCGAGGGCGGCGCGGTCCGGCGCGTAAGGCTCCGGGTTCATGCCGGCGATGCGCTCGCGGGCGTCGTCGGCGCTGAGCGGCTCGCTCAGGGGCTGCCCCGGCACGGTTGGCGCGAGCATGACGGTGCGGCCGTCGCGGCCGGCACGATCGATGGCGGCAGAGATGGCATCGCGGCGCACGCCCCAATGGGCGGCCGAGGCCCAGCCATCATCGACGACGAGGAGTAGGGGGCCTTTGCCGGCGAAGGTCTCGCGGTCGGGATTAAGCACGGGCCGCGCCAGCGCCAGGATCAGCAAAGACGCCAGCAACATACGAAGAAGCGTGAGCCACCACGGGCTTCGTGCCGGCGTCTCCTCTGTAGGCTTCAGGTCCTTAAGCAGCCGCGTCGGCGGGAACACCACGACCTGCGGGCTCGGTGGCGTGAAGCGCAACAGCCACCAGATGGCGGGCAGTGCCGCGAGCGCCACCAGGATCCAGGGCTGCAAAAAGCCTATGGGGCCGATCGTCATCATGGCTGTTCTGCCGTTGGGCCAGAGGGCGCGGCGGCCGGGCGCGGGGCGCGGTAGCGATAGTCGCGGTCGAGGCCGGCGAGGTGGCTATGAATGGCGAGCACCACTTCCTCGGCCGGCCGGTCGGTATGGTGCACGACGAACGACCAGCCGAGACGCCGTGCCGCCTCCTGGAGGTCGATGCGGTGGCGCTCCATGCGCTCCTGGTAGCTCTCGCGCAGGCTTTCGGCGCGGCCGGCGATCATCCGGTCGCCGCCTTCGCTGGCCGCGAACTCGGTGCGGCCGACGTAAGGCAAGGTCTCCTCGGCAGGGTCGAGAATCTGGACGAGATGGCCGCGCACGCCTTGGCTGGCAATGCTTTGGAAGCGCGCCACGGTCTCGTCGACCGGCTCGAGGAAGTCCGAGAACAGAAGGCACTCGGAGAAGCGGCTGAGCCGCGCGGGCGGCGGCAGGCTTGTTTCCGCCGTCTGGTTCAACAGAACCTCGGCGACTTTCCGTCCGGCGTTGCGGCCGGTGAAAGGCCTGCTGCCGAGCAGGCCGACGCGCTCGCCGGCACGGGAGAGGAGCTCGGTGAGCGCGAGCGCCAGCACGACGGCGCGACTCTCCTTGGTGACCTTCGACAGCGATGAGCGAAAGCGCATGGAGGGCGACAGGTCGGCCCAGAGCCAAACCGTGTGGGCCGCCTCCCATTCCCGTTCGCGCACGAACAGATGGTCTGAGCTCGCCGAACGGCGCCAGTCGATGCCGGACAGCGAGTCGTTCACGTCGAAATGGCGGAACTGCCAAAAGGTTTCACCGGGGCCTGGCCGGCGGCGGCCATGGGTGCCATGCGTCACGGTATGAGCGACGCGCTGCGACTCGATGAGAAGCGCAGGCATGCGTGCCGCAAGCCCATGGGCTTCGGCTTCCTCGGCCAAAAACGGCTGAAGTGTTTTCGCCTGCGCGTTCGCCAAGCGTAGCCTACCTCAGAGGCTCGATAAGCCTTGCCATCATGTCGCTCATCTCAATCCCTTCCGCGCGGGCGGCAAAGGTGAGCGCCATGCGGTGCTTGAGCACAGGCTCGGCAAGGTCGACGACGTCATCCACGGAAGGCGCGAGGCGCCCTTCCATCATTGCCTTGGCGCGGACCGCGAGCATCAGCGCTTGGCTGGCGCGGGGACCCGGGCCCCAAGCGATCATGTCGTCCAGCTCCTGATCGATGCCGGTGCCGGGCCGCGCGGAGCGGACGAGCTGCAGAATCGCGTCGACCACCTGATCGCCGACCGGCAGCTGACGCACCAGGCGCTGCGCCATCATCAGCTCCTCGGCGGAGAGAATGGTCTTGAGATTGCGATCCTCGACGCCGGTGGTTGCGTACAACATGCGCCGCTCGGCGTCGGCGTCGGGATAAGAGACGTCGATCTGCAGGAGGAAGCGGTCGAGTTGCGCTTCGGGCAAGGGATAGGTGCCTTCCTGCTCGAGCGGGTTCTGGGTCGCGAGCACGTGGAAGGGGCGCGGCACGTCGTGGCGGACGCCGGCCACGGTGACATGGTTCTCCTGCATGGCTTGCAGCAGCGCCGACTGGGTCTTGGGGCTCGCGCGGTTGATCTCGTCCGCCATGAGGAGCTGGGTGAAGATCGGGCCTTTGACGAAGCGGAAGCTGCGGCGGCCGCCGGTCTCCTCCTCCAACACCTCGGAGCCCACGATGTCGGACGGCATCAGATCGGGCGTGAACTGAATGCGCTTGTTCTCGAGCCCCAGCACGGCACCGAGCGTCTCGACGAGACTCGTCTTGGCCAGGCCGGGCACGCCGATGAGGAGTGCATGGCCGCCGGACAGAAGCGTAATCAGCGCAAGGTCGATGACGCGGTCCTGCCCGAAGATGACGGTGGCGGTCGTGTCCCGCACGTCCTGGATCTTGGCGCCGATCTCGTCCAGGCGATCCACGAGTTGGGTCTCGGATGGGGCAACAGTGGTCATGGCTTCAGCTTCGCTCGATCTTGATGATGGGGAAATATAGGGCCAAAGG
>Ga0307424_1000447_pt1 | contig 22060 bp, 21 predicted proteins | sample SalMarWE160320MG_FD_202157 | JGI IMG/M metagenome (GOLD analysis project Ga0307424, IMG submission 202157) | Salt marsh sediment microbial communities from the Plum Island Ecosystem LTER, Massachusetts, United States - WE1603-20 | ecosystem: Environmental > Aquatic > Marine > Intertidal zone >... | reverse complement strand
TCACTGCCGATGGGAAGCCCAAGATCATCGCGGTTCTCGCCCACTGGTGCTCACACTGTCAGAACGACGTGGAGATGCTGACCTCGTACATCCACGACAACGGGATGCCACCTCTCGTCGAGTTCTACGCGATCTCGACCGGCGCCGACGCCTCCTACCCGAACTACCCGCCGTCGAAGTGGCTGAAGAACTGGCCCGTGCCGACGATCGCCGATTCCCCCACGCTCCAGGCGGCTCAAGCCCTCGGTGTCAGCGCGTTCCCGTTCTTCGTGTTCATCACGGCGGACGGCAACATCGACTTCCGCTTCCCGGGGGAGGTCCAACCAGACGTCCTGTACCAGGCGGCCGTCACGCTGGCCAACGGCTGAGGGGCCGCGCAGCTTCGCCGCCGGAAACGTCTCCTCCCCCAGGAGGGCGCAGCCCGACGTTGGGGAGGTCTCCGGGGCGACGCCGAGGACGGAGGGGGCCGTTACCAGCAACGCAGCCCGCGTACCACCCCCCTACCCCAGCGGCTCTGCCGCTGCGGTACCTTCCCCCCAACGCCCCCTCCGTTCGCTGGGGGACTAACGGGTCGGCTGCTAGCCGACCTCCTCATCGGTCATCGCCCAGGCGGGATACTCGTCATGATCGAGGAACCGTGCAGCGTATAGGTCGGCCAGCTTCTCGTACCGTCCAGCGCCGGCGTCGCCGAGCCGGTACAGCAGTGCCACGGTCGCGACGTCGGCCAGGTTGGCGAGAGCCCGCTTCGCGAACCATTGGGGTTCCTCCGCTGTCGCCAGATCGGCGAACGTACCGTGCATCGTCTTGAGAGCCCGTTCGGCAGCAGGCGTGGCAATCTGCTCCAGCAACGCCCCGAACTCCCCCAAGAATCGTTCGTGGGCGTGCTTCTTCTGCATCGCCTCGAGCATGTCGACCGCCTGTACGTTGCTCGGGCCCTCCCAGATCGGCGTGATCAGCGCTTCCCGATGCCAACGTGCAACCGCATACTCCTCGAGGAAGCCCAGACCACCGAAGATCTCCATCCCGAGTCGAGTGATCTCTGCAGCATGGTCAGCGGTCCGGTTCTTGGCGAGATGCGACAGGAATCGGGCGTAGTGATACCCGGGAGTGTACGGAGGCCGATCATGCCAGGCCTTGTCGAATGCGTCGACGGCGTGGAATGCAATCGCGAGGCCTCCCGCCTGCCGAACGGCCAGATCGACCATATCGCGACGGATCAGCGGCAGTTCACCAAGAGAACGGCCGAACGCATTCCGTCGCTGCACCCTCGTGACGGTTTCGAGGTGGGCCTTCTTGGCGATTCCCATCGCGGCCACGGCGTTGGCGAGCCTCGACACGGTCAGGTTCTCCAACGTGTAATAGATGCCTTCTTCGGGAGCGCCGATCAGGAACGCCTCCGCGCCCTCGAGTTCTACCTCACCCGACGGCACTGCTCTGGTCGCCGACTTCTCCTTGAGCCTCCTGACGGTGAAGTTGAGCGACCCGTCATCACGAAGTCTCGGCACCAGGAAGAGGGCGAGACCCTTGGGACCTGCTGGTGCACCCTCCGGTCGTGCCGTTGCGATTGCCGCGTCGGCCAACCCGGCACCGCTCGCGAAGTACTTGTCGCCCGCCGATAGCACCCACCGGTCACCGTCTTTGCGAGCGATCGTCCGGTTCGCCCCGAGATCGCTACCGCCCTGGATCTCGGTCATCCACGTCGCGCCCCAGGCATGTCCCGATAGGAGTCGTTCCTCCCATGCGTTCAGCTCCGGAGCGTATTTGTGGAGGGCGTAGGCGGTCTGTTGCGTGATCGTGATGATGCAGTAGAGGCCGGGATCACCCAGCAGGTAGCCGATGGCGTAGTGATGGTGCCAGCTCCCGCCGTCGTAGGCCGGTCGCATCATCGGAGCGATCTTCGCGAGCAGGTCGCGCTGGGACGGGGCGATTCGCGCCCGATCGACACGATTGCCGTCGAGGTCGTGCATGATCAGCACAGGGTCGGCTCCCTGGTCGACGTGATAGCCGACTTCGAGCGCCTCGCTGCCCATCAGGTCGCCCCATCTGGTCATCTCGTCGCGGTGAGACTCGTAGTCCCGCCAGTACCTCGCCAGCACCGTCTGAAGATCGACGTCGACGGTGAAGTGGTTCTGACCATACGCGTAGGACTGGAATTCCACTGGTGATCCTCCTGACGAATCCCAAGCCTACGCCCAGGTCGGGCACGTCCGTTCGAACGTGCTCCACCGCATCTGGTACCTCGTGCGCGACCCGCTCAGAACCGCGGGGCGGCCGTGCTGGCCCCGATCGCCGCCCTGCACGGCAGACAGGACACGAGGTAGAAGGTATGAGGTACGGCACCTGAGGGAGCGTCCGCAGCTGGATGCGAGCAGATCTCGCATCCAGCTAGCGTTTCCCCATGGTCCGCATCGCAGTCCAGCTTCAGCAACAGCACGCCGAGTACTCCGAGATCCGTAGGGCGGTCGCCGCCTGCGAGGAACTCGGTGTCGATATCGTCTACAACTGGGATCACTTCTTCCCCCTCTCGGGGGATTCGGAAGGGAGGCACTTCGAGGCATGGACGATGCTGGCCGCGTGGGCGGAGATGACCGAGCGTGTCGAGATCGGGTCGCTGGTGACCTGCAACTCGTACCGGAATCCACAGCTCCTCGCCGACATGGCCCGAACCATCGACCACATCTCGGATGGGCGTCTGATCCTCGGAATCGGGTCGGGGTGGTTCCGGAAGGATTATGACGAGTACGGATACGAGTTCGGGACCGCCCCAGGCAGGCTCCGGAATCTCGACCACGACATGCCGATCATCAAGGCCAGGCTCACCCGCCTGAACCCGCCTCCGGTACGGCCGATTCCCATCCTCATCGGGGGCGGCGGCGAGAAGGTCACACTGCGCATCACCGCCCAGCACGCCGACGTCTGGCACACCTTCGCGAGCCCAGCGGGCAAGGATGCATGGGTTCACAAGAACAACGTGCTGAATGACTGGTGCGCCAAGGTGGGACGTGACCCGTCGGAGATCGAACGATCGGTCGGAGTGAGCACACAGCGGATCGACTTCGCCGAGGAGTTGGTTGCCGCAGGAGTCGGTCAGATCACCCTCGGACTCTCCGGACCTCGCTATGACCTGGGGATCATTCGCGACTGGCTGGCGTGGCGCGACGAACCATGACCGGTGCAATTGCACTCGTCGCAAGCGGCCTCTTGCTGCTGACCCTCTCGGCGGATCGCCTGGTCCTTTCCGCTGCCCGACTCTCACGCCTGTGGGGCATGTCCGCCGTGCTGATCGGCGCTCTCGTCATCGGCATGGGAACCTCTCTCCCCGAGCTCCTCGTGAGTGCCCTCGCCGCCGCGAGGGGCGAGATGGATCTCGCAATGGGAAACATCGTCGGATCTAACGTCGCCAACCTCAGTCTCATCCTCGGTGTGTCCGTCGTGATCCTGCCGGTCGCCGGCCACCTCCACACGATCAAGCGTGAAGGAGTCCTCATGCTGTCCGCTGTCGCGGTGTTCGGGATCGCCGCGTGGGGTGGCGCCATCAGCAGGCTCGAGGGATGCCTGCTGCTGCTCGGCATGGTGGCATCCGGGTGGTTGCTCGTCAGATGGTCACATCAGGACATCGCCGAGGGGACCGTGACGATCGATGTCGATGACGTCGCCCCGCCGGGACGGACCGCAGCGTTCGAGCTCACGGTCGGCGCCCTCGCACTGGTGGCGACGCTCTTCGGCGCCGACCTCCTGCTGCGCGGAGCACGCATCGTGGCGTCCGAACTCGGTCTCGGCGAGGGTCTCATCGGCCTGTCGCTGGTCGCAGTCGGTACGAGTCTCCCCGAGCTCGCAACGGGGATCGCAGCAGCTCGCCGCAAGGAGAACGCGCTCGTCATCGGCAACGTCCTCGGGTCCAACCTCTTCAACTCGCTCGGGGTCGCAGGCACCGCCGCACTCGCCGGAGGACCGTTCACGACCGACTTCAGGGCACCGATCATCTTCATGATCGCCATCTCGACACTCGCCGGGATCCTGACGGCCACCGGCAACCGCCTGGTTCGATGGGAGGGCGCCATCCTCGTCGTAGGGTTCGCGGGGTTCCTCGCCCTCGGATTCCGATAGGTCCCGCAGGAGCGATACGGCACCTGGCCCCGTTCTCCTCAGCAGAATCGCGGCAGTAGACGTGGTACCGAGCTAACCCAGTGTCACTTCCAGCGGTCCAAGGCGGTCGTTGCCAGTTGAGCGGCCGCCTCGATCCCGGACATGTCGCCGGGGTCGATCCCGAGAAACACAACCTGGAGTTCGACGAATCGACCACCGTCACCGGTGATGATTGCCGCCACCGCATCATCCTCCGGGGTGGTGACAGCAACCGTGTCTTTCCCAACCGAGACGGGGATCGTCTCCGCAGCGTTGGGGTAGTCGGTTGCGGCCACGGAAGCTGCGTCGCCGTCGCGCTCGAACGCGATCACCGACATGTCGGCAACGCTCGAGCCCGGCGGAAGGTACCCACAGCCGAGCATCGAGTCCTCACCGACTTCGAGCCGGTGGCCGGCCAAAGCGGTCGCCTCATCGGCGGTGATCAGCGAGCAGTTGCTGGGCGGTTCGCTTCCAGCCGTGTCTGCAACCGTTGTCTCTGTCGCCGCGGTGGTTTCTGTGCCCGCCGTGGTGTCAGTGGTGCTCGTTCCCTGGTTCCCGGAGCACGCCGCAAGCAGCGACATGAACAACACCAGGACAATCGTTGTCCGAGCCATATGGCCTCCTCATGCGCCAGACCCCTCCCCAGGACGCAACACCCCAGGCTAGGCACTGTCCGGTTTATGCACCTGGTGGAAGCCGGCCCGCCCGCGGCGCATCGGGCACCATCGCGGAAGGCCGCCCTTCGGAAACCGGCTCGAAGGCGGGGCGCCATCCTCCCATGGCGAGCTCTGGAATCCGTTGGGTCCCGGGTACCATTCCCGCTCGTGGCCGCGGCGATCGAGATCGAACACCTCACGAAACGCTACGACCGCCACGCGGCGGTCGACGGACTCAGCCTGACGGTGGCCGTCGGGGAGTCGTACGCATTGCTCGGTCCGAATGGGGCCGGCAAGACGACCACCGTTGAGATCCTGGAGGGTTTGCGAGACCGGACCGACGGGTCCGTTCGCGTTCTCGGCTTCGACCCCCAGAAGGACCACCGCGCGATGCACCGGCACGTCGGAGTCATGCTGCAAGAAGGCGGCATCTCACCTGCAACCCGACCGCTCGAAGCGCTCCGTCTGTTCGCGTCGTTCTACGACGATCCACGAGACCTCGATGACCTCGTCCGGCTCACGGGACTTGCTGGAGTCCTGGCGACCCCATACAGGCGTCTCTCCGGCGGCGAAAAGCAGCGCCTCTCGCTCGCGCTCGCTCTCGTCGGCAACCCTCGGGTGCTCTTCCTGGACGAGCCCACCGTGGGAATGGACCCGGTCGCCCGCAGGACGACATGGGCAATCGTCGAGAAGCTCCATGACGAAGGCGTGACAACGCTCCTCACCACTCACCACATGGACGAGGCCGAACGTCTCTCCGACCGCGTCGGAATCATCAACCACGGAAGGCTCGTCGCCGAGGGGACCCCTTCCGAGCTGATCCAGCGCTCAGGGACGATCAACCTCCTCGCGCACCCCGGACTCCCGACGGAGACGTTCCCACTGCCGACACGTGAGATCGCACCGGGTCAGTATGTAGTAGACGTCGAGGACGTCACCCCCGACGACCTCGCGAACCTCGTCGGCTACCTGGCCGAGAAGAACGTCCTCCTCCGGGAACTGCGGGTCGGTGCAGCCGGCCTCGAGGACGTCTTCCTCGAACTGACGGCGGAGGATTGATGCGAGCGATCGTTGCCCAGACCCGCTTCGAGCTCACCAACGCCGCACGACGCGGCGAGGCCTTCCTGCTCCTCGTCCTCATCCCGCTCGCCATCCTCCTCTTCTTCGGTTTCACCGGGTTGTTCGGTCTCACCGTCGACGAGTTGCTCCCCGGTCTCCTCGCGCTTTCTGTTCTGTCTGCATCGCTGACGAGCCTCGCCATCTCGACGGGGTTCGAACGCAAGTACCACGTGCTCAAACGGCTTGGGGCGACGCCCATGCCCCGTTCCGGCCTGATCCTTGCCAAGTCGATGTCGGTACTGATCACCGAGATCATTCAGGTCGCGATCCTCATCGGGGTGGCGTTCACCGTGTTCGGGTGGCGCGCGGATGTCAATGCAGGACTGTTCATCGTCGCACTGCTGCTCGGAACCGCTGCCTTGTCCGGGATCGGTCTGCTGATTGCAGGGACGCTCAGAGCCGAAGCAACACTGGCGGTTGCCAACGGCCTCTACCTCGTGCTGCTGATGCTGGGAGGCATCGTCGTTCCCGTGTCGGTGCTTCCGCCGTTCCTCAACGAGGCCGCGCGGATCCTCCCGGCGGCTCCTCTCACCGCGCTGTTCGGCGCCGCCGTCCACGAGGTGACCTTCACCGCGACAGACCTCGCCGCGCTGGTGTTCTGGGCGGTCGTCGGACCAGCCCTCGCCACCTGGTTCTTCACCTGGGAGGAGCAGTAGGCGGGCGACCCCTGCCGGACCCGCAGCCGTATCTGGTACCCGGTACGCGACCTAGGTTGCCGCCAAACCGCAGGGCGGCCGTACCGCGACCCATCGAGGACGCATCCATCCACCGCACTGCGCGATACGAGGTACCCGGTACGGGCTTTCGAAGGGAGTCCCTTGGTACGAGTGAAGCTCGGCCCTAGTGGAGGAACACATCCGCGACCATCGCGCCGGACAGGATCGTCAGGTAGACCGTCGAGTAGATGAACAAGCTCATGGCTCGATCGGGCCTACCGAGCAACCTGACGGCCTCGAAGACGAATGTGACACCGAGCACCACTGCAATCGCCCCGTAGAGCACCCCCATCGACGCGACCGGCCACAACGCCACCGTTGCGCCGAGAGTCAAGACGGCATACACGATGATCTGTACCGAGGTCCTCCGATCACCGATGAGCACCGGCAGCATCGGGATTCCCGCCGCCTCGTAGTCGTCCTTGTACCGCATGGCCAGCGCCCAAAAGTGGGCGGGCGTCCAAAGGAACACGATCAGAAAGAGCAGCCATGGAACCCAGGTGAGCCCGCCGGTGACGGCCGCCCAGCCGACGAGCGCCGGGGCGCCACCGGCCGCGCCTCCGATCACGATGTTCTGTGCCGTGTTCCGTTTGAGGAGCATCGAGTAGATGAGCACGTAGAACAGCAACGCCGCGGTCGACAGCAGCGCTGCCGGGAGGTTCACGAACACCCACAAGAAGACGAACCCGGCGGTTCCGAGCGCCGTCCCAAACCAGAAAGCCGCCCGCGGGGTAATCACCTCTCGTGGGAGTGGACGACGGTGCGTCCTCCGCATCACCACGTCGATATCACGATCCACCACGTTGTTGATGGCGTTCGCGCCGCCTGCCGAGAGGGTCCCGCCGACGAGGGTGGCCACAACGAGCCACGTACCCGGCCATCCGTGCGCCGCGACCACCATCGCCGGAACCGTCGTGATCAACAGCAGCTCGATGATCCGAGGTTTGGTGAGCGCGACGTACGCCTTGAGCCTGCCGGGCGTTGCCTGCGGGTCGATGATCCGAATCTCACTCACTCGGCGGCAGGATAGGCCCTGTCGAGACCGAACAATCCATCTCACTGCCGAACGGACAAAACCTGCGGAATTATTGGCGTAGCTTCTCACAAACCCTTAGTCTCCGACCGCCGTCCGTTGGAGGGAACGTGAACCGCCTGATCAGGAGAGCGTTGCTTGCTGCGCTTTTCGCGCTCCTGCTGGCCGCGTGTGGACAGGCGACCCCGATGGACTCGTTCGCTCCAGCCGGCCCCGAGGCACACCGAATTCTCGACCTGACCACACCGGTGTTCATCATCGCCGGTGTGATCTTCCTCCTCGTCGAAGCCGCCATCGTCTTCGCCGTGTGGAAGTTCAGGGATCGTGGTGACGGTGTGGAACCGAAACAGATCCACGGAAACAACCGGCTAGAGCTGATCTGGACCATCATCCCTGCGCTGATCCTGGCCGGTGTCGCGATCCCCACGGTCAAGGCGGTCGTCGACCTCACGACGAGACCGAGTGGCGGACTGGAGGTCAAGGTCACCGGCCATCAATGGTGGTTCGAGTTCCAATACCCCGATCAAGACATCACGACCGGAACCGTCCTCGTGATTCCCGTCGGCACCCCCGTCGATCTCGAGATGACCTCGGCCGACGTCGTCCACTCATTCTGGGTTCCTCGCCTTGCGGGCAAGCGTGACGTCATCCCTGGTCAGACCACCTATCTCAAGCTCCAGAGCGACGAGATCGGCGAGTACTGGGGGCAGTGTGCCGAGTTCTGCGGGCTCGGACACGCCAACATGCGCATCCGGGTCCAGGTCGTCTCACAGCAGGACTTCGATGCATGGGTCGCCGACCAGGAGCAGCCGGCCGTGGAACCGGCAGATGGAACACCTGCGGCAGCGGGTAAAGATCTCTTCCTGAACAAAGGCTGCACGTCCTGTCACGTCATCGACGGCGTCTCCGACTCAGCGCAGGTCGTCGCACCGAACCTGACCCACATCGCGAGCCGAGACGTCATCGCCGGTGGATCGCTCAACTTCACCGAGGATGACCTCAAGGCCTGGCTCGCCAATCCGCCTGCCATGAAGCCCGGCTCGTACATGCCGAACCTGCACTTGAGCTCCGACGACATCGACAGCCTGATCGCCTACCTGGAGACATTGAAGTGACATCTATCGCAACGGGTGGCGTGTTCCGGCGCAGAATCCCGGCGACGGGATTCTGGAGCTGGGTCACCACCGTCGACCACAAGCGGATCGCCAAGCTCTACGGGTACACCGGTTTCGTCTTCTTCATCGTCGGCGGTCTCGAGGCATTGCTCATTCGTCTCCAGCTGGCACGCCCGGAGAACGCGTTCATCACACCGGCCGAGTACAACTCCCTGTTCACGATGCACGGGACGACCATGATCTTTCTGGTCGTCATGCCACTGGCTGCGGCATTCATGAACTACCTCTTGCCGCTGATGCTCGGCGCACGTGACGTCGCGTTCCCCCGACTCAACGCGCTTGGCTACTGGTTCTTTCTCGGGGGCGGCGTCGTCCTGTATTCGTCGTACATCCTGGCAACCGCGGGTGTTCCGGCCGGAGGCTTCCTTCCGGACACCATTTCGAGGCTCGGTAGCGCCGCAAACGGTGGTTGGTTCATGTATCCGCCCAACAGCGGTGTCCAATTCTCTCCAGGGTCGGTGATCGACTTCTGGCTGGTCGGCATCGCATTGGCGGGCGTCGGGTCGCTCGTGTCGTCCGTGAACCTGCTCACCACCATCTTCAACCTCAGGGCGCCGGGCATGTCGCTCATGAAGATGCCGGTCTTCGCCTGGATGTCGATGGTTGTCAACTTTCTGCTGCTGTTCTCGATCCCGATCATCACGGTTGCGATCTTCATGCTGATCTTCGATCGGCAATTCGGAACGTCGTTCTTCGAGGCGTCGGGAGGAGGCGACCCCGTTCTCTACCAGCACCTGTTCTGGCTGTTCGGTCATCCGGAGGTGTACATCCTCATCCTGCCCGCGATGGGAATCGTCTCCGAGGTGCTGCCCGTGTTCAGTCGCAAGCCTCTGTTCGGATATGCAGCGGTCGTGTTCGCCGGGATCGCCATCGGCTTCCTCGGCTTCGGGGTGTGGGCGCACCACATGTTCGCATCGGGAATCGGCCCGATCACCCAGGCAGCGTTCGGCATATCGACGATGACGATCGCCATTCCTACCGGCATCAAAGTGTTCAACTGGATCGCGACGATGTGGGGAGGGAAGCTCCGATTCACAGCCCCCATGCTGTTTGCGATCGGGTTCGTCGCGATGTTCACCATCGGTGGGCTCTCGGGTGTCACCCACTCGATCGTCCCGGCCGACTGGCAACAGACCGACACCTACTACGTCGTCGCCCACTTCCACTACGTGCTGTTCGGTGGTGCGATGTTCGGGATCTTCGCCGGCCTCTACTACTGGTTCCCGAAGCTCACCGGGCGGATGTACCAGGAACGGCTCGCCAAGTACCACTTCTGGCTCATGTTCATCGGCTTCAATCTGACGTTCGCGCCGATGCACTACCTCGGGTTGATGGGCATGGCCAGGCGCACATACACCTATCCGGCAGGGATCGGCCTCGACTTCTGGAACCTGATGTCGACGATCGGAGCATTCCTGATCGCCAGCTCCGTCCTGTTGTTCATGGCCAATTGGATCAACTCCCGACGACGCGGAGCGCTCGCCCCCACCGACCCGTGGGATGCACGGACCCTCGAGTGGTCCATTCCATCTCCGCCACCCGAGTACAACTTCGGCGAGGTTCCCACGGTGCGTTCGCTCGACGACTTCTGGCACCAGAAGTACGACGAGGACGACGCTGGCAGGTCGACCCGCCGTCCTGACGCAGACACCCACATCGCAGAACTGACCGAGAAGCATTTGCACCCGGCGCACCATCCGCACCTCCCGTCACCGTCGGCATTCCCGCCACTTGCCGGCCTGTCGGCGCTCGGGCTGGCGTTCGGGCTGCTCTACCACGCGACACTCGTGGGCCAGGTTCTCATCGGACTGAGCGTTCTCGGCCTGCTCGCATCCTTCCTGTCATGGTCACGGGAACCGCTCGAGGAGAACATGTGACATGACGGCACACACCGAGACCAGCACAGGCATCGACACTCGCAAGCTCGGCATGTGGGCGTTCCTGTCTTCCGAGGCGCTGTTCTTCGGCGCGCTCATCACCAACTACCTCCTCTTCAAGGGAAGGGACCTGCAGGGCATCCATCCGAGAGAGCTGCTCAACATCCCGTTCACGTCGGTCTCTTCGTTCGTGCTGTTGATGAGCTCCCTCACGATGGTGCTCGCCCACGCCGCACTGACACGCAACGACCAGCGGGCCACCAGAGGGTGGCTGCTGGCAACGGCCGCCCTTGGCGCCACGTTCATCGGCGGACAGGTGTACGAGTTCTCCAACTTCTACAGGGAGGGGATGACGCTCTCGACCAACCCGGCATCATCGTCGTTCTTCGTGCTCACCGGTTTTCACGGCGCCCACGTCACCGTCGGAGTCCTTCTTCTGCTGTCATTGGTTGGCTGGTCGTTGCTTCGCGGCGGGCTGACGTTCGAGCACGGACTCAACCTCGAGTTGGTCGGCCTCTACTGGCACTTCGTCGATATCGTCTGGATCGTGATCTTCACGGTCGTGTATCTCATCAGGTAGGAGGGAGCCATGGATAGCGCCAAGTCCGCCCACCCGACGCCCCGGCAGTACGTCACGATCGCCGGGATCTTGGTGGTGCTGACAGCGCTCGAGGTCTCGCTCTTCTACCTGGACATCGGCGGCATCAACACGTTCGCACTGGTCGTACTCATGCTCCTGAAATTCACGCTGGTGGTTGCCTTCTACATGCATCTCCGCTACGAGTCCGGCTTCCTTCGCCGCTTGTTCGCCGCTGGGCTCGCTGTCGCCGCCGTGGTCTACTTCATCGTCCTGGCATCGTTCTTCTCGCGGAGCTAGAGGCGCGCTTCGCGAGCCCGTTGTCGGGTCTCGGGTCTCGGTTCTCAGTTCTCAGTTGTCAGTAGGACGCTCACCCCGCCAGCCCGGGGCACTCAGATCGCGTTCTTGCCGAAGACCGACGACTGAGGACTGGCAACCGGACTCGGTTCTCGGCAGGACGAGGCGCCACACGGTCTCTGAACGATTGCGGCAGCGGCCGACAACTGAATACCTGCTTCCGATCACCAGAACCTGAGGTGCGCGGTGCACGCCTGAGGTTCGCCGCTGTAGGGTTTGCCCCATGCGCAGACTCTTCAGGATCGTCCTCGTTCTCGTCGTTCTCATCCTGGTCATCGTCGCAGCAGGTGGGTTCTTCATCGTCAGGGCCTCGTTCCCACAAACCGACGGTGACCTGACCGTTCCTGGACTCGAGGAACAGGTCGACGTCTACAGGGATACCAACGGCATTCCGCACATCTACGCGCGAAACAGCCACGACCTGTTCTTCGCCCAAGGCTACGTCCAGGCGCAGGACCGCTTCTGGCAGATGGACTTCGAGCGGCACATCGGTGAAGGACGCCTCTCCGAGATTTTCGGCGAGTCGCAGCTCGACACCGACATGTTCCTTCGCACCCTGGGATGGGAACGTGTCGCCGAGCAGGAGTGGTCGTCGGCCACTCCGGATGCGGCGCTGGCCCTCCAATCGTTCACCGACGGCGTCAACGCGTACCTCGCCGACCATCACGGCTCGTCGCTCGGTCTCGAGTACGCGGTGCTGAAGCTCAACAACAGGAGCTACAAGCCGGCCTTCTGGTCACCCATCGACAGTCTCGTGTGGGGGAAGGTGATGGCATGGGACCTCCGCTCCAACCTGGATGAAGAGATCTGGCGGGCCAAAGCCCTCAAGATCGTAGGTGAGCGAGCGGACGATCTGTTCCCGCCCTACCCCGACGACCGCCCCGTGATCGTCCCCGACTGGAGCGGGGCAGCGTCCAGTACCACCGCCCAATCGTTCGATGTCGGCGACCTCCTGACCAGGATCTCCGACAAGGTGGCCTTGGTCGATGACTTGACGGGACCAGCCGGCGTCGACATCGGCTCGAACAACTGGGTGCTGTCAGGGGCACTGACCACAACTGGTCAACCGATTCTCGCCAACGACCCTCACCTCGGTATCCAAATGCCGTCCATCTGGTACGAGACGGGGCTGCACTGCGTGACGGTCTCGAACGACTGCCCGTACGAGGTTGCCGGCTTCTCACTCCTCGGGGTACCGGGTGTTGTCGTCGGACACAACGCACACATCGCATGGGGTGTCACCAACCTGCCGGCCGACGTCCAGGACCTCTATATCGAACGCATCAACCCTGACGATCCAGGCCAGTACGAGGTCGATGGCGAGTGGGTCTCCGCAGACGAGAGAATCGAGACGATCAACGTGGCCGGCGGGGATCCTGTGCCGCTCAACGTACGAGTTACCCGCCACGGACCGATCATCTCCGACGTCTACGGCGACCTCGAGGGGTTCGATCAGGAGACCAATTTACCGATGCCCGAGACGTACGCGATCGCTCTCAGATGGACAGCCCTCGAACCCTCACGAACGCTCGAAGCGGTCGTCGCGATCAATCGTGCCCAGAATTGGGACGAGTTCCAGCAGGCACTCAGCATGTGGGACGTCCCCGCACAGAACTTCATCTACGCCGACACGGACGGGCATATCGGCTACCACACGCCAGGCAGGGTTCCGATCCGCGACAGCTGGGACGGCCGCATCCCGGTTCCTGGCTGGTCAAGCGAGTACGAGTGGAAGGGCTATGTGCCGTTCGACGACCTCCCCTCGAGTTTCGACCCACCCGAAGGGTTCATCGTCACGGCGAACAATGAAGTGATCCGACCGGATCAGCAACCATTCCTCGCGACGGACTGGGCCTACGGCACTCGCGCTCAGCGCATCGTCGACATGATCACGAGCGCAGGCGGATCGATCGGCCCCGACGACGTGCGCGCCATGCAGTTCGACGCGGCGAGCATCCACGCCGACATCCTCATCCCCTGGCTACTCGGCGTGACATCGGACAAGCCGGAGGTGATCCAGGCGCAGCAGATGCTCACCGACTGGAAAGGTGACGACGGCCAGTACCGGTTCGACGCCGCCAGCCACGGTGCCGCACTGTTCGGGGCAGAGTGGGCCAACCTCATCAAAGCGGTCACCTTCGATGACCTCCCGGAGGGCCTCCGGCCTTCAGGGCGGGACTCGGTCCTCGAAGCTTTCAGGCACCTTCTCGACGACCCGGCGAACGTCTGGTGGGACGACCAGAACACTGCGGAGGTCGAGACTCGTGACGACATCCTCGAACGCTCCCTCGTCGACGCGTGGAATGAAGTATCGGATCTGCTCGGAGATCCTTCAGGGTGGAACTGGGGGTCGTTGCACACGGCCACGTTCCGCAATCAGACATTCGGTGAGTCCGGAATCAAACCGATCGAGATGCTGTTCAACCGCGGCCCGTTCCAGGCGCCCGGCGGAACAGACATGGTGAACGCGACGAGCTGGGTCGTTGAAGACGGGTACGAGGTCGCCGCTCTTCCGTCGATGCGAATGGTCATCGACTTCTCCGACCTCGACGCGAGCACGGGCATCCACACCACGGGCCAATCGGGACATCCATACAACCGCCACTACGACGACATGATCAACCGGTGGCTCACGGGTGGAACCGCGCCGCTGTACTGGGAGCAGAGCAGCGTGATCGCCGCTTCGGAAGAGCACTTGGTCCTCAATCCGTGAGTTCAAGCCTCGAGGATTCGGACTTCGGTCCTCAGTCTTCAGCAAGAACGCAGCCGGAAGCAGGCGACACCGTAGGGCGACGATCTCACCGAGAACCGACAACTGACAACTGAAAACGCGGGCAGAGCTCGCATACGGCCTGGCCTGCAGTCGCAAGCCAGGCTGTATGATTCGAGCGTCGAGCGAAAGGCATGCTCATGAAGAAGCTCCTGCTCATCCTCCTGGTTGTCGGCGTCGGGATCTTGCTCGCCAAGCAGGCCGGACTCATCACCTGTGGGGATCGGACGTGAGCGATCCGTATCTCCTCTCGGAGATCCATGACGATTTCCGAGCAATGGTGCGCCAGTTCTCCGAAGACAAGATCGCACCGCGCATAGAGGAGATCGACGCGACCGACGAATACCCGGAGGATCTCCACAAGGAGATGGTCAAGGCAGATCTCTTGTCGGTCATGTTTCCCGAAGCGGCGGGCGGTGCCGGGGCAGATGCCATCACACAGGCAATCCTCGTCGAGGAGATGTCCCGGGTCGGCGCATCTGCGGTGATGATCCCCCTCCTCAACAAGCTGGGGATGATCCCTGTGCTGCTGCGAGGTAGCCCCGAGCAACAACTCGAATGGATCCCCCGCATCGTCGCCGGGGACGCGCAGGCCGCCTACGGTCTCACAGAATCGGGCGCAGGATCAGATGTCGCAGCCATGCGCTCCAAGGCGGTTCGAGACGGTGACGGCTGGGTGATCAACGGCGGGAAGCGTTTCATCTCCAACGCGGGAATCGCCACGGTCTACACGATCTTCGCCAAGACGAGTCCCGAGGCGGGTCACCGGGGCATCTCGTGTTTCATCGTCCCCGCCGCAACGCCGGGATTCGAGGTGTCCCGCTACGAGCACAAGATGGGCATCCACGGGTCCCCGACGGGCGAGCTCACGCTCGACGACGTCAGGGTGCCCGCGAGCGCGATGGTTGGCGAAGAGGGTGAAGGATTCAGGATCGCCATGGCGACGCTCGACCGTTCCAGGCCGGGTATCGCCGCCCAGGCTCTCGGCATCGCCCAGGGCGCGTTCGAGATTGCCCGAGACTACGCGAAGGAACGCAAGCAGTTCGGCCAGCGGATCATCGACCATCAGGCAATCGGCTTCATGCTCGCCGACATGGACATGAAGATCAGAGCCGCTCGCCATCTCACATATGAGGCGCACGCAATGATCGACCGAGCCGACCCGCAGCTGACGTATGTGGCATCGGCGGCGAAGACGTTTGCGTCCGATGTGGCGATGGAGGTCACGACCAACGCGGTACAGGTGCTCGGTGGGTACGGGTACGTGAGGGACTACCCGGCGGAGCGGATGATGCGTGACGCCAAGATCACGCAGATCTATGAGGGCACCAACCAGATCCAACGGGTGGTGATGGCCAAGATCCTCGGTCGTTGAGGGGATCCACATACGCGGTGAAAGGCTTCTGGTATGGATCAGCTCGGGACGTTCCGTGCGCAAAAAGACGACTTCTATCGCCGTCACCCCCAATCGCCCCTCCCACCGCACGTGCGCGAGCACTTCGAAGGACTGGTCTATTTCGACCCGAATCCTGAGCTCGTGTTCGATGTGGAGGTCACGCCGGCAGATGGTGCACCCGTTTCGATTGCGACCTCGGATGGGCAGCAGAGGACCTACCACCGTGCGGGCACCGTCACGATCGAGGTCGACGGCGAGAAGGCGACCCTCACGTTGCTTGTGATCCCCGGTCACGAGGGGTACTTCCTGCCGTTCCGTGATGCCACCTCCGGTCACGAGAGCTACGGTGCGGGGCGCTACCTCGACCTCGAAGCGGATCAGAACGGCAGGGTGACGATCGACTTCAACTACGCGTACAACCCCTACTGCGCCTACTCGGACGGCTACTCGTGTGCCTTGCCTCCGATCGAGAACTGGCTCCAGGTACCTATCAGAGCGGGTGAGAAGGCCTTCGGCGACCACTGACCACCGCCGCAACGACCTCAGGGTGCGTCATCGGTAGCTCGTGCCGAGCACCCGGCACCTCGACGATCTCGCCTCCCAGAAGCTCCGCGAGCGTCCGCTGCCATCCAGGCATCACGAGTTGATCTCTGAGCGGGACGATCACCGTCGACGGGACCGCGAGCTGCTTCAACCATGGTCTGCTGTCGAAACGGAGGAGCGCGAACAGGGAGCGGTAGAGAAGCTCCGGGTCTCGATTCATGCGGGTCTCCCACACCCACCGGGCACCACCGGCGTCGACCGCTCCGACCGAGAGCAGGTAGCGGTACCACACCCAGGAGACCTCGATTCTGCTGATTCGCTCGAGCGCACGGCCGAGGATCCCGATGACTGTCCGAGCCATCCGCCAGCTCGGCGGGTGAAACGCGGGCGTCGCGACGAGTACCAGCCGCTCGACGAGCAGCGGATGCCGGTGTGTGAGCTCCTGCGCCACAGCTCCACCCATCGAATAGCCGACAACCGTGGCGCGGTCAACCCCCAGAGCCCGAATCGCTCCAGCGGCCTCGTCCGCCATGTCGGCGATCTCGAAATCGCCACGACTCCGATCGGTCTTGCCCGATCCGTGGAGGTCAACGGACACGATACGAAAACGATCCTCCAACAGCGGAATGATCCGATACCAGGCGAGCGCCGAGTCGAGGCCGAGCCCGTGGAGCAGAACCACCACAGGACCATCGGGTCGACCCGCCTCCCTGACGAACACCTCGGTATCGCCGACGAAGACACTCCGACCGGGAAGACGCAGCGGGCGCTCCTGGGTTCCTTTGATTCGTGGAGACGTCTCGGGCCCGAACAGACGGCGGACCAGCCAGAGCACCCCGATGAGCTTCAGCAGCTTCACATCACCCCCGCAAGGGATCGACGGCAAACACGTAGTCCTCGACGGGAACACCGCCGATGAGGTGCTCGGAGATGATCCGCTCCATCACGTCGGTGGACACGGAGTGGTACCAGACACCCTCCGGGTAGACGACGGCAATTGGTCCCTGCTCGCAGATCCGGAAACAGTCGACCTTGCTGCGGAGCACGGTGCCCTTCCCTCGTGGGGTCTCCGGCTCTGCGTTGAAGTCCCCTCTCCACGGCGCCGGAGCGGAGGCGAGACCGAGCTCCTTCAGCCTGCGCTTCAGGTAGGCCCACACCTCGCCGCTCTCCTCGTAGGTCGAGCACCGCGGCGTTGACTGTCTGGCACACACGAATATGTGGTGCTGAAGTTCCCCTATCGACAGTGCGCCGGCGATCTTGTCGAGACGCGTCATGGCTCCACCGCCCTTTCACCTGTCTCTGCGATAGTGAGCATGGCACCTGCCGCAATCAGGAGGGCGATCCCCGACGCGACAAACCCCATCCAGAAGGCGCCGGTGTCGGCGATCGCTCCGACGAGCAGTGGTCCGACCACGAACCCGAGATCGCCGGCCATGCGGTACAAGCCGACTGCCGAACCTTCGAGACCCTCGGGCGCAAGATCACCCACCATGGCAGGAGGCGGGATGGATGCGATTCCAGATGCGACACCGAACACCGCCGACACGACCATCAGCGAGCCGAACGTGTGGAAGACACCGTACGCAGACGTCGCGACCGCAGACGCGATGAGCCCCCAAATCGCAACAGGCTTCCTGCCGACACGGTCGACGAGTCGTCCGGCGTAGTTGACAACCAGCAAGTTGGTGACTGCCGACACGCTCAAGATGGTGCCAATGGCTCCCGGATCCAGCTTGACGACCTCGTCCCCGTAGAGCGGAAACAGCGTGATGCGAGCGCCCGAACGCATGATGAACAAAGCCACCGCCGTCAGCGCAAGGACGCGCATCTCCCTCCTCCCGAACAGGGATCCGACCCCCCTCACCACATCACCAACGGTGCGACCTGACGGTGGAAGGTCGTCGATGAACACCCTCGAGATGGCCGCAACGATGACTCCGAACACGGCGTAGGCCCAAAACGGGGTCCTGAAGTCGCCCACCTCCGCCAGGTAGCCACCGGCAAGCGGGCCCACCGCGAATCCCACGAGCATCCCCGTCTGGTACATCGCGGCTGCCCTCCCAAGCCGGGACCGTTCGGTGATCTGGACGAGATACTGGAACGCTGACGTGGCAAACAACGCCGAGCCGACGCCTTCGATGAACCGGGACAACACCAAGAACCAGTACGAGGGAGCCAATGCAGCCGTCACACCGGCGACTGCAATCAACAAGGCACCGGCCATGGTGACTCGTCGTGCGCCCAGCCGGTCGCCTGCGACGCCTCCCATCAGATCGAACGACAGACGCGCGACAGCGAACGCAGTGATGAGCGCACCGGCGGCCGTGTAGCTGACCCCGAACTCGAGTGCGTAAAGCGGCAGGATCGGAGCGACGAGGCTCGCACCCATCATTACGAATCCGACGGCGACGGCCAGCACCCACCCTTGGTGCGCACGGAACTGCGCGAGATTCACGTCAGCACGATAGAGGCGCACTCGTCCTCGATGATCCGCCCGATGACGGCAGCGGCGAGGGTATGCTCGGCTTCGAGTGCCTGTATCAACGCATCCAGCCGATCGGGTGCTACTGCGATCAGCATGCCGCCGCTCGTCTGGGCATCGGCCAAGATGCGAATGATCAGCTCGTCGATCCCATCTGCAACGACGGTTGGGCGCACGGCGCGCAGGTTCCTGACACTCCCTCCCGGAAACGAGCCCGCTTCCGCGAGGGGGCGGAGTCCTTCGATCAGGGGAACGGAGGCGGTGCGCATCTCGACGCCGACGCCGGACGCGATGAGCATTTCCGAGAGGTGCCCGAGGAGTCCAAAACCCGTCACGTCGGTGCCGGCGTGGACCCCGACTCGGTTCATGGCCTTCGCGGCTCCCTCGTTGAGGGTCACCATGACCTCGATGGCGGTCTCGACGATCTCGCCAGAGGCGGTGCCTTCCTTGATGGCCGTGGCGATCACCCCGGTGCCGATCGGCTTGGTGAGCACCAGCGCATCGCCAGGCTGCGCCCCTTGGTTTCTCACGAGCTGCGACTCCTCGACCACCCCAGCGATGGAGAACCCGTACTTGGGCTCCTGATCGTCGATCGAGTGCCCTCCGACCAGCACGCATCCCGCCTTCTGGAGCACTTCGATGCCCCCGGACACGACCTCGCCGAGGACGTCGAACGACAACCCCTCCCTCGGCCAGCCGATGAGCTGCATGGCCGTGAGGGGTGTTCCGCCCATCGCGTAGATGTCCGACAGCGCGTTGGCCGCGGCAATCCTCCCCCAGTCGAACGGATCGTCGACGATCGGAGTGAAATAGTCGACTGTCTGCAGGAGCAGTCTGCCGTCGGGCATTCGGAACGCGCCTGCATCGTCGGAGAGATCCAGCCCGACGACCAGATCGGGGTGTGAGGTCACCGGGTGATTGTGCAAACGGCGCAAGACCTGCGCCAGCTCGTCAGGACCGAGCTTGCATGCTCAACCGCTGCCGTGCGAGTAGCTGGTGAGTCGCTCCGTCACCTGGTCACCTCCCTTCGTGATCGGGCCCAGTCTCCCACAACAGTCTGCTACTCCGACTGTGGGCGGAGAAGCAGACCAGTGCCTCGTACCTCGTACCCGCAACAGCCGCCTGTCTCCTCCCCTCGCGACCGAAGCGAATGTTGGAGGAGGCGGACTTGGCCGCGGGCCGAGGACGGAGGGGATCGTTCCCACCAACGTAGATTCCCCTTGATGGATCAACGTCCAGGCTCCATGGGTGCCTCCACCTCGCCAACACCGGCACGCTGCACCAACATGACCGCACCCACCACGATGACACCTCCAACGACCTGCACCGGGTGCAGCGCTTGGGCGAGGAACGCCCAGGCGGTCGCAGAAGCGATCACCGGTTCAACGGTCGCGATCACACCAACGAGTCCCGCGGCAGCTCGTCGCAACGCCGCCATCTCCAGCAGGAACGGGATCATCGTCCCACCCACACCAACCCACACGAGCTCCGAGATGTCGCGGATCTCGAGACCGGCGGGGAACGTCCACAACGGCTGGACCACCAGCCAGAACACCGCGGCAACTGCGAAACCGTAGGCCAACGTCGTCACGGCGCCGATCCTCCTGCTCAATTCCTCGCCCATCAACAGGTAGGTCGCAAACGTCACGGCCGAGCCCAGCCCGGCGAGCATCGCCCATCCGTCGAGGGAGGCCGTCTCCCACGCTCGGGTCACCAGAACCAACCCGACGACAGCGACCATTGCCGCCACCCACGCACCTGTAGGAGCATTGCGCCCTCGAGCGAATCGCAGCCACAGGAGCACGAGAATCGGCGCGAGGAACTGGACGGTGACACCAGGCCCGACTCCGAGCCCCTCCATTGCCCAGTAGTAGGTCACGTGCACGGTCGCCAGGACGATGCCGAACACGACCAGCCTTGCCAGATGCCCCTGCGTGCGTAACCGGCCTCGGACACCTGCGTAGGGGATGAGAAACAGGGCCGCGACCAGCGCCCTCACCTCCGCAATACGCGGCGGGGGGACCTTGTCGAACACGTCGGCGGCAACTGTGCCGCTCACTCCCCATAGCACCGCCGCGCCCAACGCGAACCACAAGGCCGACCTGCGAAACTGCCGCATCTGGCTATGCTGCCTCGCCATGAGCGGCGACACAATCTGGTTGACGCCGAGCGCGCATCGAAGACTCCTCGAAGAACTCACATACCTCGAGGGGGAAGGCAGGCTGCACGCGTCCGAGCGCATCGCCGAGGCCCGCTCCCACGGAGACATTCGTGAGAACGCCGACTACGACGCCGCGAAGAACGAGCAAGGACTCATGGAGGCTCGGATCCGCAAGATCCGCCAGATCATCGATCACGCCGAAGTGAGGGAAGCCGGTGACACCGACCAAGCCGCGATCGGATCACTCGTCACCGTGGTCGACGAGGACGGAGACGAAACCGAGTATCTGATCGCCACCCCCGAGAACAAGGTGCCGGGAGTGTTCCTGGCTTCACCGAGTGGTCCGCTGGGCACAGCCTTGCTCGGCGCCGGTGTAGGGGACGAGGTCTCCTACGAGGCGCCCGGCGGAGTGTTCACCGTAACGGTCGCCGGCATCCGGCCTTTTGACGACGCCTGAACGCAGCGGAGGTTGCTGGTCGGGGCACCCGCGCCCTGGCCGGCGACGGCGGTGATGTGCAGGGCGGGGCAGGGGCGCCGATGGCAAGGACGCAGGACGCAGGCGCACCTGTAGGTGCTTCAAGGACGAGGACGCAGCTAGCGGTGTCATCTGGCCGTCCTGAACGCAGCGGAGGTTGCTGGTCGGGGCGCTAGCCTCTCCGCGTCGATGGAGAGAAAGAAACTTCCACGCCCGCGCGAATTGGCGGCTCGACTGGCGTCCCTCGCTCGAAGGGAACCCCAAGAAGTCGAGGCGTATCTCGACGCGCATACAGAAGAGTGGGTCGAACTCGCACAGGCGGACCCTCATGACGCCGCTGACATCCTCGAAGAACTCGGCGACGAGGCTGCCGCTGATCTGATCAGGGGGCTCGGGGCGCCAGAAGCCGCGGATGTCCTGGAAGAGATGCAAGACGATCTCGCGGCGGACGTCCTCGAGGAGATGACACCTCCTCGTGCCGCGTCGATGCTGGAAGCGATGGTGCCCGCCGAAGCGGCCGACCTGATCGGAGCGCTCGAACCCGAAGCCAAAGAGGAGATCCTCGCGGCGATGGGCGACGAGGCGGCCGGCGCGATAC
>Ga0307424_1000445_pt1 | contig 22123 bp, 20 predicted proteins | sample SalMarWE160320MG_FD_202157 | JGI IMG/M metagenome (GOLD analysis project Ga0307424, IMG submission 202157) | Salt marsh sediment microbial communities from the Plum Island Ecosystem LTER, Massachusetts, United States - WE1603-20 | ecosystem: Environmental > Aquatic > Marine > Intertidal zone >... | reverse complement strand
CCGGCGATGGCCGCAACGATCACGATGTTGCGGAAATAATCCATGTGTGCGCCCTCCTTAGTGACAAGGGAAGGCCATGGAGTGGCGATAGTCGTGCGCGGCGTTGTGTACCGCCTCGATGTGGGAGAAGCCCACGCCGCCGACGATGAAGGCGCCGAGCAGCATGGCCATGAAGATCGGGATGGCGCGTGATGCCGTAAAGGCGGCGGCGGTGTTGGCGGTCGTTTCAGGCTTGGTCGAAAACGTCGTCATCTGGTCCCCTTCTCGCCCTCCACCCGAGGGCGCGGTTCAAGGTTTCAAGCCGCCGGCAGGTCTCCTGGCTCGCGGGTCGACGCCTTCCCTCGGCCTTCCCGGAGGCTCATCTCCAGTGGCCAGCGGAGGGGTGCTCGCCGCTTACAGTTGCGGGGGCAGCCGCGGAATCGGGGAAATCCCTCACCGCGTTCCCTTTTCTCGTCCCACGGAATGCGGGAACCGACGACGAGGGCGACTATAACTGGCTCGCGCCGCACCGCAAGCAGGCCGTGGGTTTCTTCCTCCGCAGCGCATTGACAAAGGGGGGACACGCCCCCTTAAGTGCCTGATCGACGGTGCTCTATGAGAGCAAACAGGGAACGCGGTACGGACAGGTCCAAAGCCGCGGCTGCCCCCGCAACTGTAAGCGGTGAGCCCGAACCACAAGAGCCACTGGGAGGCCGATCCCGGGAAGGCGGGGAGGGGCTGAGACCCGCGAGCCAGGAGACCTACCGTCGATCTGGTCGCCTACCGGGCGGGGTGCCTCGGGGCGGTTGGTTCTTTGGCGGTAGCCGGCAGGTTGCGGCCGTTCAGCACCCCATCGAGATGCCCGAGGAGCGGCTTTGCAAGGGGTGACTCTTACCGACATCGCCGAGGACGACGACGTCGCGGTCCGGACCGGGGCCACGGTCTATGTCTGCGTGACCTGCCGCCGGCCCGGCGACCCGGAAGACACCCAGCGTCCCGGCCTTGTGCTGGCGCGCGCCACGGCGAAGGCGGCGGAAGGCACTGAAGTCGAGGTCTGCCAGGTCGAATGCCTTGCCAATTGCAGCCGGTCATTGAGCGCCGCGATGCGCTGCGACGGCGCCTGGACCTATGTGTTCGGCGGGCTCGAGCCTGAGCGGGATGCCGCGGCGCTGATCGAAGGGGCGCAGCTTTTGGCCCGCGCCGAAGACGGTATCTTGCCGTGGCGCGGCCGTCCCGAGGTGCTGAAGCGGGGGCTGATCGCCCGCGTGCCGCCACTCGATTTCGCCAACAAGAATTCCAAGGAGGAGACTGAATGACGTCGCTCGCCCGCGTTCCTTGCACCATCGTCACCGGCTTTCTCGGCTCGGGCAAGACGACGCTGATCCGCCACGTGCTCGCCAACGCGAACGGGAAGCGGCTCGCCGTGATCGTCAACGAGTTCGGCGATGTCGGCATCGACGGCGAGATATTGAAAGGCTGCGGCGATGCCTCGTGTCCCGAGGAGAATGTCGTCGAGCTCGCCAATGGCTGCCTGTGCTGCACCGTGGCCGACGAGTTCGTGCCGGCGCTCGACGAGATCCTGGCGCGGGCGCCCCAAGTCGATCACATCGTCATCGAGACCTCGGGTCTGGCGCTGCCGAAGCCGCTGGTGCAGGCCTTCCATTGGCCGGCGATCAAGAGTCGCGTCACCGTGGACGGCGTGGTCGCGGTGGTGGATGGCGCCGCGCTTGCCGGCGGGCAAGTCTCCGCCGATCTCGAAGCGCTCACCGCGCAGCGCGTGGCCGACGCCGCCCTCGATCACGACGATCCCATCGAGGAAGTGTTCGAGGATCAGATCGCTTGCGCCGATCTCGTCGTGCTCAACAAGCGCGACCTGCTCGACGCTGGCGGCTTGGAACGTGCCATGGCCACGGTCACCGGCGCGCTGCCGCGCGCGGTCGGCATCGTCACCGTGGCCGACGGCAAGGTCGATCCTGTGGCACTCTTGGGCCTGGGCGTCGGCACCGAGAACGACATCGAGAACCGCATGACCCATCACGATACGGAGGAGGAGCACGACCACGACGACTTCGACACGTTCGTGGTGCCACTCGCCGAGGTGGGCGATCCGGCGACGATCGCCGCGCGCATCGCGCAGCTTGCCGAGGCCCATAATGTGTTGAGAATCAAGGGGTTTGCGTCCGTCGCCGGCAAACCCATGCGGCTTCTCATTCAGGCCGTGGGGCCGCGGGTCAGCCATTATTACGACCGCCCTTGGGGCGCGTCCGAGGACCGCCAAGGCAGCGTCGTCGTCATCGGCCTCAAAGGTCTCGACCGCGACGCCGTCGCCAAATCGCTCGCAGGATAACGCGGATGCATCTGTTGCAAACAAGCGCTGCGACGCTCGACGACATCGTCGAGCCTGTCGATCTCGGCCAGACGCCGGGCGACATCGTGGTGCTGTCGTTTGCCGACAGCGATCTTGCCGGGCTCGCGGCGGCCTATGCCGCGGAGCGCGACGTGCTGCCCACCGTGCGGCTCGCACACTTGCGCGACCTGCGCCATCCCATGTCCATCGATCTGTGGATCGATGCGGTGGCGCAGCACGCCAAAGTCATCGTGGTGCGGCTTCTGGGCGGGCTCGACTGGTGGCGCTATGGCGTCGAGGCGTTGTCGGTGCTCGCGCGCGACAACGACATCGCGCTCGCCGTGTTGCCGGGCGAGGACCGCGACGACGCACGGCTGTTCGAAGCGTCGACTCTACCGCCCGACGACTTGCAGAACTTGCTGCGCTACTTCCGCGAAGGCGGGCCGGAGAACTTGCGCGGCCTGCTGCGGTATCTTGCCCGCCATGCAGGCGCTACGCTCGATGTGCCGGCGCCGCAGCGGCTGCCGCGCGTGGCCGCCTATGTGCCAGGCAAAGGGCCCGTGCCGCTCCATAGGTTGCGCAGCGAAATCGCGACGGGCCTGCCTTTGGTCCCGGTGATCTTCTACCGCTCGGCGCTGCTTGCGGCCGATACCGCACCCATCGATGCGCTGTGCGCCGCGCTTTCTGCCCGCGGCCTGACGCCAGCGCCGCTCTTCGTGCCGAGCTTGAAGGATCCGGACGCTGGCGCATTCGTGCGCGAGACGCTTCAAGCGCTGTCGCCTGACGTGATCGTCACCACCACGGCGTTCGCCGCCGGCGATGGGGAGACCTCGCCGCTCGACGGCACGGATGCGCCCGTGTTGCAGGCGGTGATCGCCACCACGCGGCGCGAGGCCTGGGCCGAAAACCCTCGCGGGCTCGGGCCCGCCGACCTCGCCATGCATGTGGTGCTGCCGGAGCTCGACGGGCGGGTGCTCGCCGGCGCGCTCGGCTTCAAGGACGCGCTGACCAAGGACGACGCGCTCGGCTTTACCTCTTACGCGAGCCGCCCCGAGCCGGACCGCATCGAGGCCGTCGCCGACAAGGCCGCCGCACTGGTGGGGCTCCGAGACACGCCGCGCGCAGAGCGCCGCGTTGCCGTGGTGATGCCCGATTATCCCGGGGCAGGCGGACGCACCGGCTATGCGGTCGGCCTCGACGTGCCGGCCAGCGTCTTGGCGCTCCTCGCCGATCTCGATGCGGCGGGCTATGCCGTCGACGATGTGCCGGCCACGTCTCCAGCGCTGCTCGATGCGTTGGAGCACGGCGCGGAGGCGCCGGCGCTCTCCCTTGCGAACTACACCGCTCTGCTGGCGACGCTTCCCGCCGAGATCGCGGACAAGATCAACGCGGCCTGGGGCGCACCGGAAGACGATCCCGATTTCCGCGGCGGGGCCTTCCACTTTCGCGCCTGCCAATTCGGCACGGTTACGGTGGCGCTGCCGCCGGACCGCGGCAACGCCCACGAGCGCCGCACCGACTACCACGATCCCACGCTTCCGCCGCGCCACGCGCTGCTCGCCTTCGGGCTATGGCTGCAACACGCGGTCAAGGCGCACGCGCTGCTCCATCTCGGCGCGCATGGCACGCTGGAATGGCTGCCGGGCAAGGCCGTGGCGCTGACGGGCTCTTGTTTCCCCGAAACCGTGGTCGGCGCGCTGCCGGTGATCTACCCGTTCATCGTCTCCAATCCCGGCGAGGCGGCACAGGCCAAGCGCCGCATCGCCGCCGTGACCATCGGCCATTTGCCGCCGCCGCTCACGCACACCGAGATGTCCGGCGCGGCGCAAGAGCTCGAACAGCTGGTGGACGAGTACGCCATCGCCGATGGGCTCGATCGGCGCCGGCGCGAGCGGCTGGCGCGGCTCATCGTCGACAAGGCGCAAGGCTCTGGCCTGGCGCGCGAGGCGGGCGTCGAGGGGGCCGAGAACGATCAAGACGCCCTGCGCAAGATCGACGCCTGGCTGTGCGATCTGAAGGACCTCGCCATCAAGGACGGGCTGCATATCTATGGGCGCAAGCCGCACACGGACGACGCGGCCTGGCAACACTGCGCCGACGCCGAGCGCGATGCGCTGATCGCGGCGCTCGACGGCAAGCGCGTGGCGCCGGGGCCCGCGGGCGCGCCGTCCAGAGGACGCCGGGACGTGCTGCCGACGGGACGCAATCTGTTCACCGCCGATCCCCGCGTGCTGCCGACGCCGACCGCGATGGAGCTCGGCCAGCTTGCTGCCGACGAGGTGGTCCGCTCTTACATGCAGACCCATGGCGAGATGCCGCGCGCGCTGGTCATCGATCTGTGGGGGAGCGCGACCTTGCGCACAGGCGGCGAGGAGATCGCCCAAGGACTCGCGCTGATGGGCTGCCGCCCCACCTGGGATCCGGCCACGGGCCGCGTCACCGGCATGGAGGTGCTGCCGCCGGCGGTGATGGGACGGCCGCGCGTCGACGTGACCTGGCGCATTTCCGGCCTGTTCCGCGACCTGTTCCCGGCGCAGATCGCGCTGATCGATGCCGCGGTGAAGCTCGTGGCGCAGCGCGACGAAGACGATCATGAAAACCCGCTTGCCGCGGCGCGGCGGGCGGCGGACGGCAGCGGCGAGGCGCCTGCACGCATCTTCGGCAATGCGCCCGGCGCCTACGGCGCGGGCGTTGAGGACCTGCTCGGGCGTGACACGCCTGAGGACGAGATCGGCGCGGCTTATCTTGCCGCCACGTCGCATGCGTATGGCGGCGCGGACGGCGACGGCAAGCTCGAGCCTGGCGCATTCGCCGCGCGCGTGGCGCAGGCTGACATGCTCCTCCACCTCAGCGACGATCCGAGCCGCGACCTTCTCGAAGGCGCCGAGGACGTGGCCCATGTGGGCGGCTTCGCCGCCGCGGCCCGTTCGCTCGGCGGGGCACCGGACCTCGTTATGCTCGACGTGACCGATCCCAATCGTCCGCGCGCACGTCCGCTCGATCAGGCGCTAGCCCGCATCGTGCGCGGACGCGCAACGAGCCCGAAGTTTATCGAAGGTATGATGCGGCACGGGGCGCGCGGCGCCGCGGAGCTCGCCGAGACCGTGGATCGGCTGGTCGACTTCGCCGAGACCACCGGCGCGGTATCGAGCGCGCTGTTCGACGAAGTGCATGGCGCCTATCTCGCCGACGAGACGGTGCGCGACTTCCTCCTGCGCGAAAACCCGGAGGCGGCGCGTGCCATTGCCGAACGGCTGGAGGCGGCACGCCGCAAAGGCCTGTGGCACCCGAAACGCAACGACCTCGGCACTGAATTCGTAACGCGCGAAGCGGAGGCGACCTTATGAGCCGGCCCTTGGTCCGTGGCGCCTGCCCGCGCCTGTCCGCGCCCATGGAGACCGGCGACGGTCTGCTCGCCCGCATCGTGCCGGCGGGGCCCATGCCGCTCAAGGCGCTGGCTCGCCTCTGCACCGCCGCACGAACGCACGGCAACGGCATCTTGGAGATCAGCGCCCGGGGCAGCCTGCAAGTGCGCGGCCTGAGCCCCGCGTCTGCGCCCCTCTTCGCCGCCGCGGTCGAAACGCTCGACATCGCGATGTGCGGTGATATCCCTGTTGTCGCCAGTCCGCTGCCGGACGATCCGAAAGCTTTGATCGATGTGCAGGCGCTTGCTGCCGAATTGCGCAACGCCATTGCGGTGCGCGGTCTCGTGCTCGCGCCGAAGGTGTCGGTGACCGTCGATGGCGGTGGCGCGCTCCACCTCGATGCGCTCGCGGCGGACATCAGAGTCCGGGCCGTCAGCTCGGCGGACGTTCTGCGACTTCATATTGCAGTCGCAGGTGACGGAGCAACGGCTACACCGCTTGGCACGGTCGCGCCGGATGAGGCGTGCGACGCCGTTTCCTGCCTGCTTGCGGTGATTGCGGCACATGGTCCGGAAGCCCGCAGCGCCGATGTGCTTCGAAGCTGCGGGTTGGCGGCGTTCCGGAACGCCATCCGGACCCGTATCGAGTCTGGAGCGCTACCACCAACCCGGCTCCCGGCCGCTATGGTTGGCACTCACTCTCTCGGGGTCGATCTCTATGCGGTGGGTGTCGGACTCACATTCGGCCACACCCAAGCCGACACGCTGAACGCGCTGACAGAGAGTGCTCGTGTACTCGATGCCCGATGGGCACGGCCTGTCCCGGATCGCACGTTGATGTTCGGGCCATTCCAAAGGACAAAAGTAAAAGCGATAAGGGACGAGGCGCGACGCTTTGGCTTCGCGGTTGAGGCGGCAGATCCGCGCCGCCGCGTGGTCGCCTGCCCCGGCGCGCCGGCTTGCGCCTCGGGCCTGATCGCCTCACGCAGACTCGCGGCGGAAATCGCAGAGGAGGTGGAGTTCGCCGGCGCAGGAATCGCCCTGCATGTCTCGGGCTGTGCCAAGGGCTGCGCGCATCCTTTTCCTGCGCCGCTCACCGTGGTCGGCACCGCGCAAGGCGCGGGGCTCGTACGCAACTCCACGGCGCGTGCCACGCCGTCGTACTATGTGAATGAGGCGGACGTTGCCGCCGCTGTCGATGAGTTTTCGATACGCGAGGCGGCCGATGCTTAAGCAGGACTATATCCGTGACGGCGCCGCCATCTACGAGCGGTCCTTCGCCATCATCCGTGCCGAAACCGACCTCTCGCGCTTCACGCCCGCGCAAGCCGACATCGCGGTGCGCATGATCCATGCCTGCGGCCGCGTCGATGCGGCTGAGCTGATCGAATTCTCTGCGGACCTGGTGTCTTCGGCGCGCGGCGCGCTGCACCGCGGTGCGCCGATCTTCTGCGACGCGCAGATGGTGGCGCATGGCGTTACCCGTGCGCGCCTTCCCGCCGACAACGACGTCATCTGCGCCTTGCGCGACGAGCGGGTGCCAGAGCTTGCGGCAGAGCTCGGCACGACGCGTTCGGCCGCGGCGCTCGAGCTGTGGCGCGATCGGCTGGAAGGTGCGGTCGTCGCCATCGGCAATGCGCCCACTGCGCTATTCCATCTGCTCGAGATGCTGGACGGAGGTGCGCCGAAGCCCGCCGCCATCCTCGGCATCCCGGTCGGGTTCGTCGGCGCTGCGGAATCCAAGGACGCGCTCGCCGCAAATCCGCATGGCGTGCCCTATCTCATCGTGCGCGAGCGCATGGGCGGCAGCGCCATGACGGCGGCCGCCCTAAACGCACTCGCCAAGGAGGGGATATGACCGGCCGTCTCATCGGTGTGGGCGTCGGTCCCGGCGATCCCGGGCTGCTGACGCTGAAGGCCATCGAGGCCCTCCACCAGGCGAACGTGGTCGCCTATTTCGCCAAGGCGGGGAACGCGAGCAACGCGCGAACCATCGTCGCCGCGCATCTCAATGGCACGCAAGAGCTGCCGCTGCTCTATCCTGTCACCACCGAGATCCCGAAAGAGGACGCCGCCTATCGCAACGCGATCGGCGCCTTCTACGATGCCTCCGCCGAGGCTGTGGCCAAGCACCTCGACGACGGCCGTACCGTCGCCGTGCTGTCCGAGGGCGACCCCTTGTTCTACGGATCGTATATGCATCTCCACGTGCGGCTCTCGTCGCGCTATCCGGCCGAGGTCATTGCCGGGGTGACCGGCATGTCCGGCTGCTGGTCGTCGATCGGCGTGCCGATGACGCAAGGCGACGACGTGTTCACCGTACTGCCGGGCACGCTGCCCGAATACGAGCTCGAGCGCCGGCTTGCCGATGCCAACGCCGCGGTGGTGATGAAGATCGGACGGCATCTTGCCAAAGTGCGCCGTGCGCTCGACCGCGCCGGGCGCCTCCACCGCGCAATTTATGTGGAGCGCGGCACCATGGCGAACGCATCGGTGATGAAGCTCACCGACAAGCTCGATACGTGCGCGCCTTATTTCGCCGTCGTGCTGGTGCCGGGCTGGGAACAACAACCATGAGCGGGCGCCTTTCCATCATCGGGCTCGGGCCCGGCGACGACTGCTACCTGACGCCAGAGGCGGCGGACGCGCTTGCGGCGGCCGAAGCGCTCTATGGCTATGGGCCTTATCTCGACCGCGTGCCGGAGCGCGAGGGCCAGCCCCGCTATCCGTCCGGCAATCGCGAAGAGGGGAAGCGCTCGGAAGCCGCGCTGCGCCACGCGGCGAACGGCGCCCATGTGGCCATCGTCTCAGGCGGCGACCCCGGCGTTTTCGCCATGGCGGCCGCGGTGTGCGGGGAGATCGAGCGCGGGCCCGATGCCTGGCGCGCGGTGGATATCGTGGTGGTTCCCGGCATCACGGCCATGCTTGCCGTCGCCGCGCGAGTCGGCGCACCGCTCGGTCACGATTTCTGCGCCATCTCGCTCTCCGACAATCTGAAGCCGTGGCCCGTGATCGAGAAGCGGCTCGATGCCGCCGCGTCGGGCGGCTTCGTCATCGCGTTCTATAATCCGATCTCGGTCGCGCGGCCTTGGCAGCTCGGCGAGGCCTTCGCCCGCCTGTCGCGGCATCTCGCCCCGTCGACGCCTGTGGTGTTCGGCCGGGCGATAGGCCGCGCCGACGAGGCGGTGACCATCACCACGCTCGATCAAGCGGCCGCAACCAAGGCTGACATGGCGACGCTTATTCTGGTCGGCTCGCCCGAGACGCGGTTGATCGCCCGCGAGGGCCGCGCGCCGCTCGTCTACACGCCGCGGGAAGCGGCGGAGGTGACCGCATGATCGAGCCAGGCAAGCACGTCGTCCACGGTCTCGACAGCCTCGACCTCGGGCAGCGAGGGACGCTGCAGCATGATGACCGGCAGATGCAGCGCGCGCGAAGCAGCGATCTTGCCGTAAGTGGCGTCACCGCCGCTGTTCTTGGCGACGATGACGTCGATGCGGTGGCGCTCCAGCAGCGCGCGGTCCTCCGCCTCGCTGAACGGTCCACGTGCAGTGAGATAGATGGCGTGCGGCACGGCGAGCGGCGGATCGACGGGATCGACGCTCCGCACCAGATAGGTGTGCTGCGGGGCTTCGGCGAAGGGCGCGATCTCTTTGCGGCCGAGCGCGAGAAACACGCGGCGGGGCGCTTGGCCCAGCGCGGCAACTGCTGCGGCAATACTCTCGACCTCGATCCACTGATCGCCGGACACCTTCTCCCAGGCAGCGCGGCGCAGCGCGACGAGCGGCACGCCCGTCAGGGCAGCGGCGCGCGCAGCGTTTGCGGAGATGACGTCGGCATAAGGATGCGTAGCGTCGATCAGCACATCAATGGTCTTGTCGCGCAGATAGCGCGCGAGACCTTCAGCGCCACCGAAGCCACCGCTGCGCATCGGTGCAGGCTGGGCCAGTGGCCTCGCTGTGCGGCCCGCGAGGGACAACGTGACGTCGAAACGCCCGGTTACAGCGAGGCTCCCGGCCAGCGTGCGGGACTCCGCCGTACCGCCGAGGATGAGGATATTCATGGCGCGCCCTGAACCGATCATGCCGGACCCTGCCCCATCGCGGCGCTGGCTGTCCATCGTCGGCATCGGCGAGGACGGAATCGACGGCTTGAGCGCGGGCGCGCGGGATCTCGTCGCCCGGGCCGAGATCGTGTTCGGCGGCGCCCGGCATCTGGCGCTTGCGGCACCTCTGATCCATGGCGAGGCGAAGCCGTGGCCGAGTCCGTTTTCCCAAGGGATCGCCGCGGTCTTGGCCGCGCGGGGGCGGCAGGTGTGCGTGCTCGCCTCAGGCGATCCCTTCTTCTATGGCGTAGGCGCGACGCTCGCCGGCCACGTGGTGCCAGAGGAGACCTGGGTGGTGCCGGCGCCGTCTGCCTTCAGCCTGACTGCGGCGCGCATGGGCTGGGCGATGCCTGAGACGGTGTTGCTCTCGGTGCATGGCCGCGCGCTCGACCGCATCAGGCCGCACCTTCACGCGAACGCACGGATCCTGGCGCTCACGTCCGACGCCGACGGGCCGGCGGCACTCGCGCGCCTTCTCACCGAGACCGGGTTCGGGGCTTCAAGGCTCACCGTGCTCGAAGCGCTCGGCGGTGACCACGAGCGCATCAGAGCCACGACCGCCGCAGATTTCGACATCGGCGATGCTGCGGCGCTCAACACCTTGGCCATCGAGGTCGTTGCCGCGCCCGGCGCGCGCATCATCGCCTATACGCCAGGTCTCGCCGACGATCTGTTCGAGCATGACGGCCAGATCACCAAACGCGAGATCCGCGCGATCACGCTGTCCGCGCTGGCGCCGCGCCGGGGCGAGCTGTTGTGGGACGTTGGTGCGGGCTCCGGCTCCATCGCGATCGAATGGATGCTCGCCGATCCGTCTTTGCGCGCAATTGCCATCGAGGCGCGTGCCGACCGCGCTGCGCGCATCGGCCGCAACGCCGCCGCCTTCGGCGTGCCCAGTCTTCACGTTACCGAGGGCGCCGCACCGCAAGCGCTTCATGGGCTCGAAGCGCCCGATGCGATCTTCGTCGGTGGCGGTGCGAGTGCGCCCGGCGTGCTGGAAGGCTGTCTGGCCGCGCTCAAGCCGGGCGGGCGGCTCGTCGCCAATGCCGTGACGCTTGAGACGGAATCAGAGTTGATCGCGCGGCACGCTGCGCTCGGGGGCGATCTCATGCGCATCGCCGTGGCGCGGGCCGACAGCATCGGGAACAAGATGGGCTGGCGTCCCGCCATGCCGGTCACACAATGGGTTTGGGGGAAGTCATGATCGTCGCAGGGATCGGCTGCCGTAAAGGCGCCTCAGGGCAGGAGATCGACGCCGCAATCGAAGCGGCGCTCACCGAAGCGGGCAAGCCGCGCGAGGCGCTGAGCGCCATCGCCACCTCGGACGGAAAGGGCAGCGAGCCGGGGATCATCGAAGCGGCGGCAGGTCGCGGCGTGCAACTCGTCCTGGTGACGCCGGGCGAACTCGAGGCGGCGGGGCCGCGCACGCAATCCTCCTCGCCGCGCGTGAAAGAGCTTTTCGGCGTTCCTTCGGTCGCCGAGGCTGCGGCACTTGCGGCGTGCGGGCCTCAATCCACGCTCGTCGTGCCGCGCCTCGTGTTGGGCCCGGCGACCTGCGCCATCGCCGCCACGAAGGACGGCGCGTGACCGTCCATTTTATCGGGGCTGGCCCCGGCGCGGCCGACCTCATCACGGTGCGCGGGCGCGACATCCTCGCGCGCTGTCCGGTCTGCCTCTATGCGGGCTCCATCGTGTCACCTGCGCTGCTTGCCTACTGCCCGCAAGGCGCACGCCTTGTTGATACCGCACCAATGTCCCTCGACGAGATCGAGGCGGAATACGTCGCCGCGCATGAGGCCGGGCGCGATGTAGCGCGTCTCCATTCCGGCGATCTTTCGGTGTTCAGCGCCGTGGCCGAACAGATGAGGCGGCTCGATGCCCACGGCATTCCTTACACGCTGACGCCGGGCGTGCCGGCCTTCGCCGCCGCCGCCGCCGCGCTCGGGCGCGAGCTCACCGTGCCGGAGGTGGCGCAGAGTGTGGTGCTGACGCGGGTGCCGGGGCGCGCCTCGCGCATGCCGGAAGGCGAGCAGCTCTCCGCATTCGCCGCGACGGGCGCAACGCTCGCCATCCATCTCGCCATCCACACGCTCGACCATGTCGTCGAGACGCTGCTGCCGTTCTACAGCGCCGACTGTCCTGTCGCCGTCGTGGCGCATGCGAGCTGGCCGGAAGAGCGGATCGTGCGCGGCACGCTCGCCGATATCAGCGCGAAGCTCAAAGCGAATCCCATCGAGCGCACCGCGGTGATCCTGGTGGGGCGCGCGCTTGCCGCCGAAGATTTCAGAGAGAGCGCCCTTTACGACGCCGACTATCGCCGCCGATTCCGCGGAGGTGCGGCGTGAGCGAAGGGGGCATGGCCGACGCGCTGGCCGTCACGGTCGAACACGACGACCTCGATCTCGACGGGCTTGCCGGCAACGACCGCCAGCGCCGTCTCTTGCGCCCGTTCTGCTACAGCGTCACCGAGCGCGATGCCTTGCGCCTTGGCATGATCGAAGGCTTCCGCGGCCGTGTTCGCGGCGCGGATGCGCGCGGCGAGATCGGGCGAGCCGCCGGCGTTCTCGGCGAGCTTGGCCAACGCATCGAGATCGACCGCGCCGCGCTTGGAATGAAGATCGAGCAAACCTTGCGCGAGCTTGGTCATCTTGGCGACCCCGCCGGCGATGGTGACGCGCGGCACGGGATGGGTCTTTACGTATTTCAGCGTGCCGCCGACGAAGTCGCCCATGTCGATGAGCGCGGTCTCGGGCAGGTCGTGCATCTTCCGCACGGCGGCCTCGGAGGTCGAGCCGGTCGAGGCGGCGAGGTGGGTGAGCCCACAGGCGAGCGCGACGTCGATGCCGCGGTGGATCGAGGCGATCCAGGACGAGCAAGAATACGGAATGACAATCCCGGTGGTGCCGAGGATCGACAGCCCGCCGACGATGCCGAGGCGACCGTTCAGTGTCTTGGCGGCCAGCGCCTCGCCGTCGGGAATCGAAATCTCCACCTCCAGGTCGCCGGTGTCGCCGTGCGCGGCAGCAACTTCGGCGATTGCGTCGCGGATCATCTGGCGGGGCACGGGATTGATGGCGGGCTCGCCCGGCGGAATGGGGAGACCAGGACGTGTCACCGTGCCCACGCCTTCGCCGGCGCGAAAGCTGACGCCGCTGCCGGGCGCACCGGGCCGCACCGTCGCCAGGATGAGCGCGCCATGGGTGACGTCGGGATCGTCGCCGGCGTCCTTGACCACGCCGGCCGTGGCGACCCGGTTGCCGCGCGCCGTGGTGGCCAGGGCGAAGGACGGCTTCTGGCCGCCCGGCAAGGTCACCTCAACGGGATCGGGAAACGCGCCCGTCAGCAGGCCCGTATAGGCGGCCTTGGCGGCCGCCGTGGCGCAGGCGCCGGTGGTCCAGCCCTTGCGGAGGGGGCGGGAGGTCTCGTTCATGACTTCCGCTATAGAGCGCTTGTGGCCCGCCGTCACGAAGGGAGAGCGGGGCCATGACCGCGCCGGCGCTGATCGTCGCCGCGCCGCGCTCCGGCGCCGGCAAGACCACGGTGACCCTGGCGCTGCTCAGCGCCTTGCGCCGCCGCGGGCTCAGGGTACAGGCGGCTAAGGCCGGACCCGACTATATCGACCCGGCGTTCCATGGGGCGGCGACGGAGCGGGAAAGCGTCAATCTCGATAGCTGGGCCATGGGACCCGCGCTGCTCGACGGGCTTGTGGGCGCGGCGGCGGCTGGAAGCGACGTTCTCATCATCGAAGGCGTCATGGGGCTGTTCGACGGCATCGGCTTGGAGCCGGGGCGCACCGGGGCCACGGCCGATCTCGCCGCGCGTTATGGCATGCCCGTTCTGCTCGTACTCGACGTGGCGGGGCAATCGCAATCGGCGGCTGCGCTGGTGCGCGGCTTCTCCAGCCATCGCACCGGAGTCCACATTGCCGGCGTCGTGCTGAACAAGGTCGGCAGCGACCGGCATCGGCGGCTCGTGGCAGACGCCATCGCCGATTTGCAGATCCCCGTCGTCGGTGTGGTGCCGCGCGATGCGGGGCTCGCTTTTCCCGAACGTCATCTCGGCCTGGTGCAGGCAAACGAGCACGGCGATCTCGATGCACGGATCGACGCACTTGCCGATATGGCCGAGCGCTGCCTCGATCTCGATGCGATCCTCGCGCTGGCATCGCCGCCGCGTATCGCCTCATCCGCAGCGCAAGCCGCACTGCCGCCGCCGGGTGCGCGCATCGCGCTGGCGCAAGACGACGCCTTCACCTTTCTCTATCCGCATGTGGTCCAAGGATGGCGGCAAGCTGCGGAGATCGTGCCGTTCTCACCGCTCGCTGACGAGGCGCCGCACGCATCTTGCGATGCCTGTTGGCTTCCGGGCGGCTATCCGGAGCTGCATGCCGGACGCCTCGCCGTGGCGGAAAATTTCAAGTCCGGCCTCGCCGCGTTCGCCGCGACGCGCCCCGTGCATGGGGAGTGCGGCGGCTACATGGTGCTCGGCGAAGGGCTCGAGGACGCGGAGGGCGTGCGCCACGCCATGACCGGGCTGCTCGGTCACGCCACGAGCTTCGCGCAGCGCAAGCTCCATCTCGGCTATCGCCAGGCGCGGCTGTTGTCAGACTGTGCGCTCGGACATGAGGGGGACTCGGTGCGCGGGCACGAGTTCCACTATGCTTCTCTCGTCGAGACGGGGAATGACGCGCCCTTGGCCGAGGTCACCGACGGCGAAGGCAATGCGCTCGGCACTGCGGGCGGCCGACGCGGCAACGTTACTGGCACCTTCTTTCACGCCATCGCTTCGGTGTGAGCGGATCAGGCCTCCTTGTCGGAGACTTGGGCTTCCTCGAAGGTCGCCATGCCGGTGTGACAGGCGAGTCCTGCGCGCAGCACCAGAACCGAGACGGCAGCGCCGGAGCCTTCGCCGAGCCGCATGCCGAGATCGAGCAGCGGCCTCAACCCGAGCTCTTGCAGCAAGAGACGATGTCCGGCTTCCGCCGACATATGGCCGGCGAGCGTATGATCGAGCGCATCGGCGCGCAGCGCCTTCAGCGGTGCGACCGCCGCCGTCGACACCATGCCGTCGATGAGCACGGGAATGCGCTTGTGGCGCGCGGCAAGACAGGCGCCGAGGATGGCGGCGAGCTCGCGCCCGCCGAGGGCCGCCGCAATGCGGAGCGGATCGTCGAGCACATCGGCATGGCGCGCGAGCGCCGTCTCTATAGCCGTGCGCTTCCGGGCGAGCCCATCATCGTCGACGCCGGTGCCGAGGCCGGCGAAGCGGGCGCCACCACCGAACAAGGCGCCGGCAAGCGCCGCCGCGGCGGTCGTGTTGCCGATACCCATCTCGCCGAGCACAACGAGATCGGCCGCATCGGAGACGTCGTCGTAGCCGGCCGCGACCGCCTCCAGGAACGCGGCCTCGGTCATGGCGGGTGCAACGGTGAAATCGGCGGTCGGCTCCTCCAGCGACAGCGCCACCACGCGCAGCTCGGCGCGTGCTTCGCGGGCAAGCTGATTGATGGCCGCGCCGCCGCCTGCGAAGTTCGCCACCATCTGGGCCGTGACCTCCGACGGATAGGCGGAGACGCCTTGCGCCGTCACGCCGTGATTGCCGGCAAAGACCAGGATCTCGACCCGGTCGAGGACGGGCGGATTGCGGCCTTGCCACAGGCCAAGCCAGGCCACCGCCTCTTCCAGGCGCCCCAGGCTTCCGGGCGGCTTGGTCAGCCGCTCTTCGCGCCGCGCCACGGCCTCTGCCACATCCTTGTGGCCCTCAGGGAGATCGAGGCAGGCGGCGCGCAAGTCCGCAAAGGAAGCAAATCGGGTCATTTGGGGTAGACTTCTTTGGGCTGTAACGGACTGGTCTGGCCTGCGAAAAACGCGCGGCACCGGGAAACAAGGCGGGGATGGGCGGCATTACCACGGACATCAGGACGGGCCTAGCCTTTTGCACGCGGCTGCCGCTTCCCTTTGGCGCAGGCCCGGCACAGGCAAACCTGGCGCAGGCCGTATGGACCTTCCCGGTGATCGGCGCTGGGATCGGCGCCCTTGGCGCGCTCGTCTACTGGCTCGGCTACGGGGCCGGCACGTCCTCGTTCGTGGCGGCCACGCTCGCGGTCACTGCCACTGCGCTCATCACCGGCTGCCTCCACGAAGACGGGCTTGCCGACACGGCGGATGGCTTCGGCGGCGGTGCAACCAAAGAGCGTAAGCTCGAGATCATGCGCGACAGCCGCAGCGGCGCCTATGGCGTGGTGGCGCTGCTTCTCTCCATCCTTCTGCGCGTCGGCGCCATTGCGAGCCTGGTCGACCCGGGTCTCGCGGCGGCAGCCCTGATCGCGGCCCATGCCGGGGCACGCGCGGCGGTCCCCGTGTTCATGGCTGCGGTCCCCCGCGCGCGGCAAGACGGGCTCTCAGCGTCCGCCGGCACACCGCCCCAAGGCAGCGTCCTCACCGCCGTTCTGCTCGGGCTCCTCGCGCTCCTGCTCTGTCTCGGCTTCGGCGTGGCGTTCGTCGCCATACTGCTTGTCGTCGCCGGGCTTTTGCTCATGGCGCGGCTCAGCCTCAAACAGATCGGCGGACAGACCGGCGACGTGCTCGGCGCGGTAGAGCAATTGAGCGAGATCCTCATCCTGCTTGCCGCCTCGGCGCTGCTTTGAGGCTGTGACGGAAGTGCATAGCTGCGGTGCTATGGTGAGCGAAACGCTAAGGCGGCGCTAACGGGGCGGAAACTGACCCGTGGTAGCTTCCGCCAAACAATAATTTCGCTGGGTCAAAGAACACAGGGAGCCTTTGTCATGCGTAAGGCCTTTGCCATCTCGCTTATTGCCGGCGCGCTCTTCCTGGCGCCGGGTGTCGCCTCCGCGGCGCCGCTTGCCCTTTCCGATCACGCCGCCGTCACCAAGACCGCCGGCGGCGCCAATACCGGTGTCGAGCAGGTCGGTTGGCGCCGTAGAGCCCGCCATTGCGGACGCCGCTATGTGCGCCCGTATTGCTGCACCTGGACGTGCCGTCCGTATTATCGGCCCTACCAGTACCATTACTGGCAGTACTACTACCCGTACGGCGGCCCGCTCTTCTACTAGGCGCGTCTGCTCGCTTCTGAACGGCTCTCACGCCGATCTGACCATCAGCCGTGTTGCCGCGATCGCACGCCCCCGATAAGCTAAACGCTTGCCCGGGGGCGGTTGCGTCCTAGGAGTATGAAATGCGTCACTCCCTCATCACACTTGCCGTCGCGGCGATGGCGGCGGGCTTCGCGCTTGGCGCCGGTCCCGCGAAGGCGGCATCGCTTCCCAAGATCGACAGCGTGAATAATCAGAGCGGACTCGTCGAGCCCGTCCGCTATTGGCGCCGCTGGGGCTATCGCCCTTACGGCTACCGGGGCTACTACCCGGGCTACCGGGCGCCCTACCGGTACTACGTGCCGCCCCGCTACAACTACTATTACGGACCGCCTTACTCGCGGTATTACCGGCCTTACCGCTATTGGGGCGGCCCCTATTACGGGCGCCGCTACTGGTACTAGCGCGATTTTCAGGGCCGGCGGCGTCTCGCCGGCCCTGGCATTCTCTTGCTGACTTCGCAAAACAAGGGGTGACGATGCGCCGGCCCGTTGTGGCAGAGTGCGCGCCGTGACCCAGCCCCCCGATCTCATAGCCTCCCGCGCGCTCGAGCTGGCGCGTGCCGCATTGAGCCGCCCTGGCGCGCCACCCGGACTGCCGGGCCGTTTGCTCGTGGTCGATGTGGCACGGCAGACCGCAACCCTCATCGAGGACGGTGGCGCCGTTGCCGCGTGGCCCGTCTCGACGGCACGAAACGGCGTCGGGGGCACGGAGAACTCGTTCAAGACGCCGCCAGGATGGCACCGCATCCACGCCCGGATTGGAGACGGCGCGTGCGCCGGCACCGTGTTCTCGTCGCGCGAGCCGACCGGGGCGGTGTGGCGTGACGAAGCTTGCAGCGACGATCTCATCCTCACGCGCATCCTCACCCTCGACGGGCTCGAGGACGGGATCAATCGCGGGCCGGGGCACGACTCGCTCGAACGCTACATCTATCTCCACGGCACCAATCACGAAGACTTGGTCGGGCGGCCCGTCTCCCAGGGCTGCGTGCGCCTCGCCAATAGAGATGTCTGCGCCCTGTTCGACCGCGTGCGCGAAGGCGATTTCGTCCTCATCACACCGCCTGACGAACGCACGATCCCCGATCCCTACGGCGCCGGGCGCTTCCACTACGCGGGGCTCGGCGGCTCGGGCATGAGCGCCATCGCCCAATTTCAGGCGATGACCGGCGGCACGGTGAGCGGCAGCGACCGCGCCTTCGATCACGGCGAGCGATCCGCGCTTCGCGCACAGTTCGAGGCTCTCGGCATCCACGTGTTCCCGCAGGATGGCAGCGGGGTGGCTAAGGATTGCGCGGCGCTCGTCGTCTCGACTGCGGTCGAGGCGCAAGTTCCGGACTATGCCGCAGCCAAAGCGAACGATGTTCCGATCGTCCATCGTTCGGAGATGCTCGCTTACTTCGTGGCCGGGCGCCGCTCGATCGCCGTCACCGGCACCAGCGGTAAATCGACGGTCACCGGCATGATCTTCGAGATCTTGCGCGGGAGCAGCCGCGATCCCTCCGTTATCACCGGCGGCGACTTGCCGCTCCTGCAAGCGGAGGACCTGCCGGGCAATGCGTTTGCCGGAGGCTCCGATCTTCTCGTGGTCGAGGCGGACGAGAGCGACGGCTCGCTGGTGCGCTATACGCCTGCCGTGGGCGTGATCCTCAACCTCCAGCGCGACCACAAGGAGATGAACGAGGTCGCGGCGATGTTCGCCACCTTGCGCGCCCGCACGCGCGAGACGCTGGTCGTGGGGGACGACGAGATTCTCGATGCTTTCGCTGGCGGAAGCTTGCGCTTCGGCTTGAGCCCGCGTGCAGATGTGCGCGGCGAAGAGGTCGCGCTCGAGGCCGAATCGAGCCGCTTCCGTGTCGAGGACACCATGTTCACGCTGCCGGTTCCCGGCGCACACAACGTCATGAATGCGCTCGCCGCGATCGCCGCATGCCGCGCGGTAGACGTGCCGCTCGCCGACATGGTCGCGCCGCTGTCGCGCTTCTCAGGCGTCGGCCGCCGATTCCAGACGGTCGGGCGCGCGCGGGGCGTGGAGGTGATCGACGACTTCGCCCACAACGCGGAGAAGATCGCCGCCGCCATTCGCACGGCGAAACTAAGGGCGCGCCGCGTCCTCGCCATCTATCAGCCGCACGGCTATGGGCCGACGCGCTTTCTGCGCCAGGATTTCGTCCGCACCTTCGCGCAAGAGCTCTCGCCCGAGGATCGCCTGTGGATGCTCGAAGTGTTCTATGCCGGCGGCACGACGACGCGCGATTTTTCCGCCGCGGACATCGTGGAGGAGATCAAGGCTCGCGGGACGCATGCCGCGTTTGCGCCGTCGCGGGACTGGCTCGTTCGCTGCGTTGCCGCGGAAGCGAGAGACGGGGACGTGGTGCTGGTGATGGGCGCGCGCGATCCATCGCTCACGGCATTCGCGGGCTCGCTTCTGGCGGGGCTGAAAGCCGGCGCGGGCGAGGCCTGAGCGCGATCAGTTCCCGAACAGTCCGGAAATGATGCTGTCCAGCCCACCACCGCTCGACCGGTTCCGATCGCGGTTGCTAGCCTCGAGATCGGCCGGCACGGCCGGGACCGGGAACCTGGCGGGATTGGTGAACATTTTCGCCGCCATGCGATTGTCGATCCCGTAAATATCACCGAGCTTATTCACATTGCCGTACTCATCGACGACCGCCGTGAAATAGGTGATGTGCACGGGGATTCGCCGGTTCAGGCTGATCACCGAGGTCTGACTCTTCGCCAGCTGGTTCTTCACTTGGGCCATCGACCAGCCCTTGTCCTGGGCGAGAAGCTCCGCGGCAAACCGGTCGGGGTCGTGCACGCGGATGCAGCCGTGGCTCAGCGAACGCACACGCTCATCGAACAGCTCGGGCTGCACCGTGTCGTGCATGTAGATGGCATGCCTGTTGGGAAAATTGAACTTGAGCTTCCCGAGCACATTGGAAGGCCCCGGGTCTTGCGTAAACGTGTAGCGGCTAATGTTCACGTTTGACCAGTCGACGGCGTCTGCATCGATGGGCTCTCCCTTGAGACTCACCTTGAGACCGTAGCGAGCCAGGATCGCGTTTTTGGACGTGCTGAAAAATCCGCCACCGCTGCCTTGCAGCTTCGGTGCGAGATCCTCGTTCACGATGGTGGGCGGCACCGTCCAATTCGGATGAAACACGATGTTGCGCATGGGCGCGGAGAAGAGCGGTGTCGCGTATTTCTGCTGGCCGACGACGGTCTTCTCGACATAGATGATTTTGCCGTTCTTGATGACGCGGGTGTTGTACTCAGGCACATTGTTCCAGACATAGAGAGCGCCAAGGCTGCGCGGCAGCCAACGCCAGCGTTCCATGTTCATCACGATGAGCTGCACGTCGCGATCGTTGCTCGGCTTCGTGCCACGCGCCTTCGCCGCGGCGCGCGCCTTGAGCAACGCCTGGCGCAAGCGCTTGAACTGCTCTTGCTGCGGTTGGAGCGAGGTGAGATAGGTGTCCGGCGCTGACGCGGCGGCAATCTCGGTCAGCACCGTCTTTGGGCTGCGCTGGTGGGGGTGTTGGTCGAACAGCGGGCTCGCCTGTTTCGGGGTCAACCGCCCAACCTGCGCATAGCGTGCGTATTTCATAACGGCGAGCGAGAGCTGAAGCTCGTCGTCGACAATCGCATTCTGGGTCGCCAGCAGATCGCTGGCAGGCGGCAAGTCGAACGCCGAGGCGTCCAACCCCCAGTCGTCGGCCTTGCCGATCTCCTTGATGACCGCCTGCGCCTTGTCGGTGAAGCCGGCGTCCGTGACCCAGAGCGGCGGCCCCTCGCGCGTGCCGTAGAATTCGTCCAGCGCCTTGAGATCGGCGGCACGGATGCCCTTCCGGAAGTCCGATTCAGCAAGCCTGACGCGGATCGCGGCGACGATCGGATGGGCAGGCGGGGGTGCGACCTCAGCAGGTTGGGCCACTGCCGGCTCGGCACTGGCAGGCTCGGCGCTGTCGTCGGACGTTTCGGCAGACTCGTTTGCATCCGCCGCATCGCCGTCAGGCTTCGCCTCCGCCGCCGCCGGTGTCGCATCGTCGGCCGGCGCGGCCTCGTCGGGCACGGGTGCGTTCGGCGGCGTTAGCGCGGCGGTTTTAGTCTCCGTGGGCCCGTCGGGCGGCGGCGAGACCTCGAGAACGACGCTCGCATCGTAAGACGGCGCCGCGGCAGGCTGCGCCGTATCGGTGGCCGAACTCGCGTCGGCTGACTCGGTTTCGGCAGGCGCTTCGTCATCTGCAGCTGCTGCCGCTGCCTTCACTGCAGGTTCTGACGGCGCGATCTCGTCGGCGGTCTTGTCTGAGGTGTCCGTCGCCGCAGTCGTCTCGGCGGCATCGTCCTCCGCCGGCTCCGCCGCAGCCTCTGCGGGAGCACTTGGCGTTGCATCAGCCGCGGCGTCGACAGTGAGCTCCGCCTCCGCCGGCGCAGCGTCGTCCGTCTGCTTCGCCTCGTCGGGGGCAGAGGCTGGTTCGTCCGCCACCTGATCGGCAGCCTGCTCCGCCTCAGTTGCAGGCGCGGCCTCTTCGACGGGCGGTGCTTCCGCCGTCTCGGCGGCCGGAGCGGCGGCGTCATCGGCGTCGTCAGACGTGATGCCACTCGTCGTATCGCTGGCCGAATCCTCAGCCGAGTCTGCCGATGCCGTCTCGTCCGCGGCAGGCGCGGAGTCCGTGTCCGCGTCGCTCGACGCCACCGCGACGTCCTGAGGCGCTGCGGGTTCGTCATGTTGTGACGTTTCTGTGTCGGTAGAGTCGGACGAATCAGAGACAGTGCTGGCCGATGGCGTGACGCCAGAGTCGTCAGCCTTGGCCTCGGCGAGCGCCACCGTGACGCTGGCCGATGAGGACGTGCCGACCACGGCGGAGACTTCGCTGTTCTCGGCCTTGGGCGGCGCGACTGTGTCCGCCGAGACACTGGCCGTCACGCGCATGGGATTTCGCTTGGGCAGAGTCGGCCGGAAGTGCCTCTTCTTGACGACCTTCGGCTTTGAATCGCCGAAGAGAGAAACCAGCATCTGCGCGCCAGCAGGCGGTGCCGCGAACAGGCTCGCGAGCATCATCACGGCAACTACAGCGAGTGGCCCTACAACTGGGGGGCGTCCGCCCATCTCCTGGTCCCCTTGACCGATCAGCGTAATCCCAGGGGATGCCTGCCGCCACCCTGAAATCGCTGACGTTTTTGCGAGCGAACGTGACCTGGCGCTGACGGA
>Ga0307424_1000444_pt1 | contig 22125 bp, 20 predicted proteins | sample SalMarWE160320MG_FD_202157 | JGI IMG/M metagenome (GOLD analysis project Ga0307424, IMG submission 202157) | Salt marsh sediment microbial communities from the Plum Island Ecosystem LTER, Massachusetts, United States - WE1603-20 | ecosystem: Environmental > Aquatic > Marine > Intertidal zone >... | reverse complement strand
ATGCTGGGCACTCCGCAATATATCTCGCCTGAACAAGCAAAGGGTTTGGGGAATCTCGATGAGGGCACCGACGTATATTCGCTCGGCGTGGTCCTGTACGAGATCGTTGTTGGGCGCGTGCCGTTCAGCGCCGATACTCCCTTCTCCATCATCCACGACCACATCTATACGGAGCTGCCGCCGCCCTCTCAGGTAAATCCACATGTTCCCCCGCGGGTGGAGGCGGTCCTGATGAAAGCCCTCGAGAAGGAACGCGCCGGGCGATATGCCGACGTTGCATCGTTAGTAGCAGCGTTTCGAACGGCTGTGCTTGGTCTGGAGGGGGCTCAAGCCGAGCCGATCTCGACGACGAAGAAGCTTGATATGGCACCGACACAGGTTGCGGAGCCTGCCAATCCTATCCCGCAGGCCAATGCAGGCGATGCGGTCGTGAGCGGCGGGGTTGAAAACAAGCTAAAGTCCGCCCGCAAGCGCTGGCCGTGGGTTGTCGCTGGAATTGGGATCACGTTGGTCTGTTTGCTGGCGTTTCTGATACGGGCCAGCAGGGCTGACAAGGCGAACGGTAGTCCGGTAAGTACATCGGACCCACTGACAGCAGAGCAGGTCGATGTGCCAACGTTAGAACCCGCGCTGCTCCAGAATCCGGACCGCCACTTCGAACGTGCCAATCTGTTGCTGGATGAGGAGCGACCGCTCCTGGCGGCGGAGGAATTCATACGGGCCGGCGAACTTTACCTACGGCAGAACCAGTTCACGGAGGCCGCGACAAGTTTCTGGCGTGCTTACCAGGCCAGCCCTACTGTCCTGCAGCGGACAAGGGATGTATCCGAAGCGATTTCTGAAGCCTTTTTCCTGGCCACGGCAGATCCTGCAGCGTGGCCGATGATCGAGCAGTTTGTCAAAGCGCAGCCTGAATGGTCGCTGCTGCCGGTGATCAATGCACGGACCCGCCTCTTTCAGGGTGCGACCGAAGAAGCCCGGGCGGAGGTGATGCGAGTTCTGGAAGGAGACCCTTCGAATCACTACGCACTGGCTGTGCTGGCCGAGATCCAGCTTCAAACCGGCGAGCGGGCCGAGGCGGAACGAATCATCGAGAAGGAGTTAAGCCGGCCGGATGAATTACCGTCCTGGCTTTTCAACCACCTACAGAGTTTAAAACCCAAACCCTGACCCACCGCCAAAAAACCAGCTCAACGGAACCAAGTGTCCGGGGATGTAACCGGGGCGAGGTGGCCCGGTTCCCGCGTTATGCCGTCCCGAACTGCCGGTCGCCAGCGTCTCCCAACCCGGGCAGGATGTAACCATGCTCATCCAGGGTGCGGTCGACCGAGGCCAGGTGGATCGGCACATCGGGGTGTTTCGAGTGCAGTGTCTCGATGCCCTGCGGAGATGCGATCAAACCGACAAATTTGATCTTCCGCACCCCCCAGTTCTTGAGAATTTCAACGGTTGCCACAGCTGAACCACCGGTCGCCAGCATCGGATCGAGGATCAGGCATACCGAAACCGTCGGTTCGACGGGCAGCTTGTTGTAGTACTCAACCGGTTGAAGCGTGGCTTCGTCGCGATAAAGACCGATATGCCAGACCTCGGCTGTCGGCATCAACTCCCAGATCCCTTCAACCATGCCCAATCCGGCTCGCAGAATCGGCACCAGCCCGATCTTCTCTCGCAGGTAGAACCCAGCCGTCCGCTCAAGGGGCGTCTCAACCTCTTGCTTGTCGATCGCCAGGTCAAGGGTCGCTTCATACACGATGAGTGCGGCGATTTCGCGAATTAGTTCCCGGAATTTCTTCGGTTCAGTCGACCTGTCCCGCAGCCGGGTTAGTTTATGCTGGACGAGCGGGTGGTTTGATTGAAAGACGTTCTCCATATCTTCTACTCCTGACGTGCAAGTGACCCAGGTTATACGAGTCGTTTCAGCGTGAGAACCGTCAGATCATCCGAGAGATCACGATGCTCCTGATATTCAATCACCCGGCACGCGATGGAATCTGCCAATTCCTGCGCTGATAGGTCGGTCTGGCTGAGAATCGTGTTTTCCAGCCGTGCGATGCCGAACGGCTGCTGCTTGGGATCAAACGCCTCCGTCACGCCATCTGTGTAGAAAACGATGCCCTGTCCGACCTCAAGTTCGAGCTTGAAGCTCTCGTATTCGCAACCATCCTCAACGCCCAGCACCATATTGTGATGATGCAGGCTGCTCGCTGGATGACCGGTGCTGTAAAGGATTGGCGGGTTGTGGCCAGCGTTCGCATACCACAGGTCGCCGGATCCGGGCTGCCAGACTCCATAGAAAACGCTCACGAATAGGTCGGCGCGTGTGTCAGAGATCAGCAGCTGGTTCACCCGCTGAAGTGTCAAACCGGGATCGATGACTGCCGTCGCAACACTGCGAACCAGAGTCCGGCAGAGAGCCATGTAGAGAGCGGCAGGGATACCTTTATCAGAGACGTCGGCGATAACAACGCCGATCTGCGTTTCATCACCAGCCGGGGGTAGAGGGATGAAATCATAGAAATCCCCACCGACATCGCGTGCCACCTGCCATGAGACACCCAACTCCCAACCTGTAACCTGGGGCACCTCCTCCGGCAAGAAGCTAGCCTGGATCGATCGCGCCATGGCGAGCTCACGCTCCAGCGAGCGGCGGGTGGCCGCTTCTTCAATTAAACGGGTGTTTTCCAGGCGCAGGGACACCTGGTGGCCGATGCCCGCCAACAGCGAAAGCCGTTTCTCAGAAATCTTTTCTCCCTGGAGGAGCAGCAAGCCGAGCAGAACCTCGCGATCGCACAGGATGAGCGCCAGTGCCGAGTCAGACTTCAACAACGCGCTCAGGGCCGGCGTTAATTGGAGCATCTCCGGCATTTCGCTCTCAGAGAACGGGGCGGAAATGCCCAATTCACTGGGGTTGATCTGAAGTGCTTCCAGGTCGAACGCCTGGGATTTGCGAAGTCCCGCTGTCGGTCCAACAATCAAGTCGTTCCCGTTCGGGGCGGGCAGGAGCAAGACGGCCCAATCGGTTCCGGCGAGCAGGGTCGCAAGCTGTAATACCGCGCCCAGCGCTGCCATCGGATCGCCGGGTTGCGCCGCATGGCGGGCGACTTCGAGCAGGACGGTTGTAATCCAGGCTTCCTGCTGGTGCTGGGAATAGTTGTAATCCTCAAGTAATGCAAGTGCTAACTGGGTGACGATGATTTCTATCGAGTTTAGCTGCTCTTCTGAAGGAAGTTCGCCAGAAGAGTTTGTTAGGCAGAGCGCGCCGAGGATGTGGTTTGAAATTCGCAGCGGAATAGCCAATTGAAGGAATGTTTCCGGCGCTGAATCGTCACCTTCCACCTTCGGCTCATCGTCCGCTGGCGTGACCTGCTCGAACTGCAGTTCACCACTATCGATTGCCTCTTGAGCACATTCTGGAATCACCTGGGATTCAAGATCGCCCGAAGACCCGGCTTGATCTGAACTAGCCAACAAGCTAACTTTACCTTCATGAACCCCAAACAGGTTGATGGCCTGGTAGTTGAGACCTTCCATTAGCAAGCTGACAATGTTCGCCATCCGATCCTGGATCGGAGCGAGTGATATAAGTTGCCGCGATATTTCCTCCGTCAGCAATACCCGCGTGCTAAGCAGATCGGTATCCGCCTTGAGCGCAATGGAAGCCAGGGCTGGAGCGAGGATGATAGATATTATCTCGAGCATACGAAGCTGGTGGTCGTTAAAGGCACCAACCTTACGACTCTGGATCCCAATCAAGCCGATGACGGCGCCTGAAAATTGGAGCGGAACGAAAATTGCGGAATTAGGCGGATCCTGGGCTTCGTAGCTTGGCGCAGCTGGTAAGCTTTCCGCTTGCTGCTTAAAATCGTCTACCAGCAGCGGCTTACCGGTGCGCCGGATCCATCCAATCAAGCCCTCCCGATCAGGATCGATCGTGAATTCGGGGCTTTTTTCGCGAGTACCATCGCGCACCCATATCAGTGGACTATATTGATCGCCTTTATAGAGGCCGAGCTGAAAAAAATCCGTTTCGAAGAGGCGAGCAACCTCTAGGAAGGTAACCTCAACCAACTCTTCGAGATCGGTTGCAGCACGGGTGATCGAACGTCCGATCTCGGCCAGAACATCGAGCTCGAGGTTGAGATCAGAATCCATGCAGGTGGCTTACCTTCCTGTCAGGTGCGGAGTATAGATATAGCAGATCAGCACTGTGTGAATCGCTGTAGAATTTTCCATCACGGCAGAATAGCAAGTGGTTGTGGACCTGGCCTGGGTTCAGGCTTGAAAAGTTGGACTACGTTTGCACATACTTAGTCGGTTTCGATCGCCATCACGCGAGTACATTACCTCATCCATGACGCGGTGGATGATTATCAAACCCAGCCCTCCGATCGGTGGATCATCGGTAGACCAATCTGGCTGTTTCGGATTGGTTGCCGGGTTAAAAGGCGGAGCATCATCCCAGAGTGTGACTCTCAATTCGCCGGGCGTAGCAAGAACCTCAACCTCGATCGAAGCCTCATTCTCCTGCCCATACCCATGCAGAATGATATTTTCGCAGGCTTCGCTGACCGCCAACTGCACGGCGTAGCTCTCCTCTTCCCGAAAATCGGCGTCAGCCGCGGCCAGACTCACTAGGTCTCGGATGATCTGAATTTGATCTAGGTAGGCCTGGATCGTTAGCGTTCGCCTGGCCATAATCGCCTTAGAAGGATGCAACGGCTTCTTCGCGATTGGGGAATTTCTCAAAGAGAACATCAAGCCCTGCGATTTCCAGCGTTTCGTTTACCTGTGTGGATGGCTTGGCGAGCACGACATCCCCGCCCGCGCTCTTTACCGCCTTGCGGGTCGTAACCAGGACGCGCAGGCCGGCGGAAGAGATGAATTCGACCGCCGATAGGTCGAGGACCAGATTCACCCGGCCTGATTCGGTCAGATTATTCAGCTCGTTTTCAAATTCACTCGACGTGGCCGAATCGATCCGGCCACTCACGGCGATGACCGAAACTCGTTTGTATTCTTTAACATCAATCTCCATGGTATCCTCCAGTGTGATCAAGTTGTGCGTAAAACGACATAGCGGGCCAGGTCATAGAGCGCATCTCGTTCAGGAACGGCTGGCATCTCATCCAGCCTTGATTCACCCTTGTGTACGAACTGCTGCGCCTCCTCGAGCGAGCGTTCGATGGCAGGTGAAGATCGGATCTCCTCGATCAGGGTTTCTAACTCCTCATCAAGGACTCCCTGAGTACGGAGCCGGTGTAGCCATTCCCTTGCCTGCGGATGGTCCTGAAAATGAAGGACAGTGGGAAGCGTGATCAGCCCCTGGCGTAAATCATTCCCGACTGGCTTTCCGACCTCGAGCTGATCGCCCGTAAAGTCAAGCACGTCATCGACAATCTGAAAGGCCAGCCCGATGTAGTACCCAAAGCTGCGCATCGCTTCCACACAGTCGGTATCGCAGTCGGCGAGCAAGGCCGCACCCTCACTGGCGACTTCGAAGAGCGAGGCGGTCTTGGCATAGATGCGCTTGTAATAGGATTGGTGGAAATCGTGAACTTCCTGATCAAAGAGCTGGGTGATCTCTCCATCGACGATAGTCATCAAGGTCCGGGCAAAGGCTTCCATCAGGCGCAGCGAATTAGTCCGGGCCGCGAGCTGAGCTGCCCGGGCAAAGATATAGTCACCTGTCAGGACTGTCGCACCAGCAGTCCAATGAGCATTCAGAGTTGGAATGCCGCGCCGAAGCAGAGAGTCATCAATCAAGTCGTCGTGAACCAAAGTTGCAGTATGCAGCATCTCAATCGCGGCTGCATGTGTGACAACGCGCTCAATATCAGCCCCGAGCATATTCCCAATCAGCAGGACGATCGTCGGCCGAATCCGCTTTCCACCTGAATCCAGAAGATGGTCGATTGCATCAGCCAAGGCCGGATGATGCTCGGAAGGATCGGACCGCATGCGCGCTTCGACTTCGGCCAGGTACGGACGGGTTAGATCAAGAAAGGTTGCTGTCGGCGAATTCATTGCACCATCGAAATAGGTGATTGGCATTCTCTGATGTTACCTGTGCTATATGGTCCATGTCCAGTCCGAAGAGGAGCGCCAGGCGCTCGGCTATATGTCTGACGTACATCGGTTCGTTGCGTTTGCCCCGGTGCGGAGCTGGAGACATATAGGGTGAATCAGTTTCGATCAATAAACTCTCCTGCGGAACCTTTGCCAGCACCCCTCGCAGATCATTCGCGTTCCGGAAAGTAACCGGCCCGGCTACCCCTAAGTAAAAACCCTTGCCGAGCGCACTCGATGCGGCTTGAGCATCGCCAGAATAAGCATGCAGTACGCCCGGACGCTGCACGAGTCCCATTGGAAGGCGCTGACTGTATGCTTCAAGTGTATCAAGGATATCGTCCATCGAGTTACGCTGATGAACGACCACCGGCAATTCGAGTTCTGCTGCGAGATCGAGCTGGGCTTTAAAGGCTGCTCTTTGTTGATCGGGTGGGGAGAAATTGCGGTAGTAATCAAGCCCGATCTCTCCAATCGCAACAACCTTTGGTGAGGCAGCCAGGGAGCGCAGCGACCGGGAACATTCTTCGTTCCACGAATGTGCGTAATGAGGGTGAACGCCCACCGCTGCATATACACCAGGATGATCCTCAGCCAGCTCCACGGCCAGCTTGCTTGAAGCGAGATCTACTCCCGGGAGCAGCAGTCGCTTCACGCCAGCTTCACGTGCGCGCTCCAAGACCAGGCTGCGATCCTGATCGAATTCGGGCAGATTCACGTGACAGTGCGTGTCCGTCAGCTCGAGCATCTGGTTCTAGCGCACCCCGACCATTTTAAGCCCGGCCTGAAGCAGGGGTTGGACTCGGTCCTCCTTGGTCGTCTCGCAGTATACGCGGACAATCGGTTCGGTGCCCGAGAAACGTATCAGCAGCCAGCCCCCATCCTCAAGTTCGAACTTATAGCCGTCGGTTGTAAGAATATTCAAGACTTTCAAACCGGCGATCGAATCAGGCTTGGCGGCCGCAATTTGCGCACGATGCTCATCGCGCTTTTCGGGTGCCAGAGGCGTATCGATGCGGTCATAGTAATGCGGGCCTACTTTCTCAAAGAGCAGTTCGACCAGCTCAGATGGCTTTTTGCCAAGCTTCATCATCATATCGAGAAGGTAGAGTCCGGCTAGGATTCCATCACGTTCGGGTACATGTCCCCGGAATGCGTAGCCGCCAGATTCCTCACCACCAATGAGGGCGTTCAATTCAAGCATTTTGGGTGCAACATATTTGAAACCGACACCTGTCTGGACGACCGGGACATCATAAAGCTTGCCGAGTTTCTCGAGCATAGAGGTTGTTGAAAGCGTCTTGACGATCGGACCACGCTCGCCTCGTACTTCGAGCATGTACAAAGCAAGCAGCCCGAAGACTCGTAATTGATCGACGAATTGACCATGCTCATCACCCAAGCCTACTCGATCGGCATCCCCGTCGGTGATCAAGAGTGCATCCGTTCCAAGCTCACGGGCCTTTGCCAGCCCAGCATCGATGTTCGGCGGGATGGGTTCAGGGCGAGCCATCTCGGGGAAGATCGGGTTTCGCTCAGCGTGGATTTCCTGGATTCGGGTTGTCCCACCTTTCAAGAGGCGGGAGAACCAGCCGGCGCCGTTGCCCCACATGGCGTCAATGAGGACCGAGAGACCGGCCTCGCGCAGCGCAGGTAGATCGACTAGGCTCTCGATCTGGCGAATATATGCCGGAGCAGGGTCGAACCGTTCGATGATGCCCGAATCAAGCCCTTCATCCAGATCGATGATCGGGAGTTGGGCATCTGGATCGGGAATATAGGATTCGATGATCTTCAAACCCTCAGGGTCGATGGCACCGCCATGCCGATCGCGCACTTTAAAGCCGTTATCCCAGGGTGGGTTGTGGGAGGCCGTGATGTTGATTGCGCCGGCAGCCTTGCGGTTAAATGCTGAGAATGAAATCGCCGGGGTTGGGGTCTCCGACTCGGTCAGCAGGACATGAAATTCGTGCCCGGCCAGGACCTCAGCAGCAGCGGCAGCGAAATGTTCCGAGGCAAACCGGCGGTCGTACCCTACTACGACCGGCCGTTCCGTACCTTCGATATCCTTCAGGTAGAGCGCAAACCCGTGCGCACAGCGCCGCACTGCTTCGAAGGTATACACATCTGCGATCCGTCCACGCCAACCATCGGTGCCAAACTTTATCGGTTTGCTCGCCATGGGTATACCTCCATTCAGCATCGCGCTATATTCAAGGGCTGATAACAATCCGGCCAGGCGTCAATTAACCTGGCCGCTCGGGATTCGATCCAGCAGGCGCACCTGCTAGGATGCGTTCGAAATCTTATCTGGTAAATGTGATTTCGATGTTTTGAATTATACCGTGAAAGGGGGCATCAAGCCAGATTCGGTTGCCAAACGGGCACCTTCATGATAGACTTTACCCCGTTGCGGCGCCTGGTTACAGGCGCTCTTTCCGCTCTCGAGCAATCACTCCCGTGGTTGATTCGGGGGCAATCCCGAGGAAAGGAGAGCCTCTATGCGCAACTATGAAGTTGCCTATATCGCAGACCCCGATCTCGATGAGCAGAGCTTGGAAGCATTGCAGACCAAGGTTCAGGGTTGGATTGAAACTGCCGGTGGCAAACCAGGCAAAGTCGATGCCTGGGGCCGAAGGCGTTTAGCCTATCCAATTCAGAAAAAAACTGACGGTTTCTACGTGTACATCCAAGCCGAAATGCCGGCCAATGGCCCACTGCAGATCGAACGTGAGCTGCGGCTGACCGAAGATATCATCCGTTTTATGCTGACTTCGGTGGACGGCGAATAACACCTCCCGTTTGAGTAACGCAGCGCTGGGAGTGATGCAATGACGCGTGGACTGAACAAGTTGATGATCATTGGCCATCTGGGGCGTGACCCTGAGATGCGCTACACACCTTCGGGACGTCCCGTGACAACCTTCAGCGTGGCGACCTCCCGCAGCTGGCACTCTGCCGACGGTGACCGCCACGAAGAAACCGAGTGGTTCAATGTTGTCGCCTGGGGAAACCTGGCCGAGATCTGCAATCAGCACCTGCATAAAGGGCAGCAGGTATATGTCGAAGGTCGGCTGCAGACCCGTCGCTGGGAAGATACCGATGGAAACAAGCACTTCACGACCGAAGTCGTCGCAAAAGAGATGATCATGCTCGGTGATCGTCGAGACACGCCGAGCCCTATCGATGAATCGGCCGAAGATGAGGAAGCACTGCCCTTCTAAATCCAGATTGAAATTTTTCAACTACCTTCCAGTTGTTTGGAAGAGGAGAGAATACGTTGTCTGACGATTACGAAAGAGATGATGATCGCTCACGATCGGGAAGTAGCTCGCGCGATTCGGGCAGGCGACGATTTCACCGCCGCCCCCGGAACTGCCAATTCTGCGCCGACAAGATCAATTCGGTGGACTACAAACAGGTCGAGCTTGTCAAGCGCTATGTGACGGACGCGGGCAAGATCCGCTCCCGCCGTGAGACCGGAAACTGCGCCAAGCATCAGCGCATGGTCGCCAAAGCCGTCAAACGCGCTCGCCACATGGCGCTGGTGCCGTTTGCCTCCGATCGGATGCGCTAACTGCCGCCGGGTTTGAAAAGTAGGCCCCAGTTCTTGGACCACGTAAGGGCCGATAGCCTGCCTGCAGCCCGGACCTACTGGAAGAATCGATACTTACTGAACGCGACAGGAGATCGATATCAATGACTAAAAATCGACCCGCAACCCGGATGTCGCACAAGCATCGAGCCCGGGCCGAGCGGGAGCGATTACAGGTACGATGGATCGTAATTGCCCTGGTGGCAACGCTGGTAATTGTCGTGGGCCTGCTGGCATACGGGCTGTACGATAGCAGAGCCATCCAACCCCACATCATGATTGCCTCAGTCAACGGCGAGAAGATCGACAAGGCTCAGTTCCAGGGCCGGATGCGTATCATCCAACGTGAACTTGCATCCCAACTCAGCCAGTACCTGCAGATGGAATCGTTATTCGGCAATGACCCGCAGCTAATCCAAAACCTGCGTGATATCGAATCGCAGATTCAAACCCAACTCGCAAACCCGGAGGTCCTCGGCCGGGACATTCTTAACTCGCTGGTCAAGGAAGCGGTCGTCCGGCAGGAAGCTGCAAAACGAGGAATCAGCGTCGATCAATCGGAGATCGAGCATCAGATTGAGCTCAGCTTTAGCTTCTACGCCGAGGGCACACCGACACCAGGACCGACCTTTACCCCGCCACCGACCGCCACCGTAGATGCAACTGCCCAGGCCGAGGCTACCGCGACGACAGCCCCCACAGCTGGACCGAGCCCCACGGCAGCCCCAACAAGCACACCCGCACCAACGCCGACCGAGTACACCCGCCAGCTGTTTGAAGAGGACTACCAGAGCTTCATCAGCTCCCTTTCAGACTGGGACATTCGTGAATCGGACTATCTGGCCTTCGTTGAATCCAGTCTCCTGCAGGATAAGCTGCGGGAGGACTTTGATCCTGAGATTGAGCGCGACCAGGAACAGGTGCATATCCAGCGCATCCTGGTCGACAGCGAGGAGACCGCGCAGGAAGTACTTGCGAAGCTCGACGATGGGGCCGCCTGGGAAGATATGGTCACAGAATATTCGGTCGATTTCAGCACGGTCGATGCGGGTGGTGAGGTAGGCTGGAAGGCGCTCGGTGAAATCGTGAATGAATTTGGACAATCCGGTCTGGCTGTCTTCGCAACCGAGGCCGGGAAGATCGCGGGTCCGTTGGAAACCCAGGACGGCTGGAATCTATTCCGGGTAGAGGCGCACGAAGTGCGGCCTCTGTCGGATACAGCCTACCAAGCCGCTGCCGATGAGGCCTTTACGAACTGGCTGCAGCAGCTTCAGGATGAGGCCGAGGTCCAGATTATCGAAAACTGGCAGGATCACGTGATCAGCGCGCCAGGTTATGCGTCATAGGAAACCCAGAACGTTGGAGTCATCCCAGGATCTACAGGCTGAGCCAATCTGGCTCAGCCTGATTGATTCTTGGGAGCGGCGCTTGAAGGGCTCTGGCCCACAAGATATACTTTGATCAGGTACTAGCAATGAATATCGATCACCTGCTAAAGGAACTTCCTAAAGATATATCCCCGACGGATGTCGAGCTGATCAAGCGCGCCTACCGTGTGGCCGAGAAAGCACATCGGCGTCAAAAACGGGCTTCCGGCGAACCTTATATCAACCACTGCGTGGGTGTGGCGGCAATCCTGGTCGAACTGGGTGCACCAATCCCAGCCGTGGTCGCCGGCCTGCTGCATGATACTGTGGAAGACACGAACATCACGATCGAGGATCTTGAACGCGACTTCGGGGATGAAATCGCCGCGCTCGTAAATGGCGTTACCAAGTTAACCCAGCTCCCACGGGTCAGTCACAGTGGCAAACGTTCAAAAGACCCGCTGGCGACGAAGGGTGACTTGGCGAAGGAAACACTGCGTAAGACCTTCCTGGCGATGGGAGATGATGTGCGCGTGGTTGTGATCAAGCTCGCCGACCGCCTGCATAACATGCGGACCCTCTCCCATTTACCACCCGAAAAGCAGAAACGCATTGCTAAGGAAACACTGGAAATCTTTGCTCCACTAGCGAACCGTCTCGGCATCTGGCAGATGAAATGGGACCTGGAGGATCTGGCCTTCCGCTATGTATATCCGGAAGGCTACAAAGAGATTGCCTCCAGCATCGCCCAACGCCGCGTTGACCGCGAGAAGGCGCTAGGCAAAATCAGTGAGCATTTACGTGAGGTGCTGGCCCAAAACGGAATTAAGTCTGAGGTCACAGGCCGCCCGAAGCATCTTTACTCTATCTACCGCAAGATGGAACGCAAAGGCGTGCCCTTTGATATGGTCTACGACGTACGTGGGGTACGCGTGATCGTGGATTCCGAATCGGATTGCTACCTGGCTCTGGGAACGATTCACAGTCACTGGAAGCCCGTCCCCGGAACTTTCGATGATTACATCGCCACGCCAAAAGATAACTTTTACCAATCCCTTCATACAGCAGTTATTTACGATGATGGTAAAACCCTCGAGGTGCAAATCCGGACGCCTGAGATGCACGAGAATGCTGAATACGGCATCGCAGCTCACTGGCGCTACAAAGAAGGCCGGGTGCGCGATGATGCCTTCGAACAGAGAGTTCTATGGCTGCGCCGGCTGATGGAGTGGCGCCAGGATATTGACGACGCAGGCGACTTCGTCGCGGCGATGAAGTCTGACGTATTCGATGACCGGGTCTTCGTCTTTACGCCGAAGGGCGATATCATCGACCTGCCTTCCGGCTCAACCCCGATCGATTTTGCATATCACATTCACACTGCCATCGGGCATCGATGCCGGGGTGCAAAGGTGAATGGAAAGCTGGTATCCCTCGACACGAAGCTGGAAACTGGCGACGCGGTTGAGATCCTGACGGCCAAGCGGGGCGGTCCGAGCCGCGATTGGCTTAATCCCAGCCTGGAAATGGTAAAAAGCCAGCGCGCGCGCGGCAAAATCCGCCAGTGGTTCCGCAAGCAGGACCTGGAACAGAATATTTCGCATGGACGATTGCTGCTCGAGCGAGAACTTCGTCGGCTGGGGTTGGAAAACCTGGCCTACGAGAAAATTTCACGCGAGGTAGGTTTCTCCCAGGTCGACGACCTGCTGGCAGCGATTGGAACAGGCGATCTGAACCTGAGCAAGATTGTCAACGTGGTCGTCCCGGAAGAGGAACAGGAGTTTGAACTAGGATTTAACCTGGAGGATTCAAGCCAGGAACTCCAGAGTGGTGAGGTCAGCATTCTCGGGCTGTCAGGCCTGCTCACTCGGTTGGCACGCTGCTGTAAACCCGCCCCCGGCGACCCCATCGTGGGATATATCACGCGGGGGCGAGGTGCCACCATTCACCGCCAGGATTGCCCGAATGTTCTGCGTATCAAGGATCGAGAACGCCTGGTGCAGGTCTCCTGGGGTCGACCGCAGCATACCTATCCGGTCTCTGTTCGAATTCGGGCTTACGACAGGGATGGTCTCATGCGGGATGTTTCGACACTGGTCTCGAATGAGGGCATCAATATGTCCTCGATCCAGGTCGCCACAAAGAACAGCCTGGCGACCTTCGACCTTGTCATGGGCATCACAGACGTGAGCCAGCTCAGCCGGGTTCTCAACCGACTTGAAGCCCTGCCGAACGTGCTGGAAGCGCGACGCCTAAGGCCCGGCTGAACGCTGATCGAGTGGTAAGATACAGGCCTGAAATCACTGCAACAGGAAGTAGCTCAAAATGCATGAATCCCTGCTTAGCGTAGATGCTGCTCGTGCATTAATCCTTCAATCAATCACTCCGGTAAACGCTGAAATCCTCTCATTCGACCAGGCTGGTGGGAGAGTGCTTGCCAGAGATGTCTTCTCCCCGCTTGCGCTGCCGCCCTTTGCAAACTCAGCCATGGATGGATTTGCAGTAATAGCGGCTGATCTTGTAGACGCTGCCCCTGAGCATCCGGTAGATCTGGAGGTGGTCGCGGAAGAAGCTGCGGGTCACGTCACATCGTTCACACTGCAACCCGGACAAGCGGCATCCATTTCGACCGGGGCGCCGCTTCCCGCCGGGGCAGATGCTGTTCTGCCGGTGGAGTGGGTGAAGGTCGAGGGAAGAACAAACGCTAAAGCCTCGACCTACAGGGTTCGAGTCACCACCGCCGTGAATGCTGGTCACCATGTGCGACCAGCAGGTCAGGCACTGGCTGAGGGCGAGCTGGTCTTGCCCGCCGGACATCGGCTGAAACCTCCGGATATCGGCATGCTGGCCTCGATTGGCCATACCCAGGTCGAGGTGCACCGACGCGTTCGGGTTGCATTGTTCTCGAGCGGGGACGAACTGGTGGAGCCCGGGGAGGTTCTGACCGCGGGCAAAATATACGATTCCAACCGCTATGCTCTTGCGGCCGCAGTTCAGGCCATGGGAGCAGAGGCGCGCCGACTTCCGATCGCCGCTGACTCCCGGCAGGAAATCCGGACCCGCCTTAAGGCGGCTTGCGAATGGAAGCCTGATCTCATCCTTTCATCTGCTGGCGTCAGTGTCGGTGAGCATGATCATGTTCGACCCGTTGTGCAGGAGGCGGGTGATCTATCTTTCTGGCGGGTGAACATCCGCCCCGGGAAACCGATTGCTTTTGGTCACTACCGGGGGATTCCCTTCCTTGGCTTGCCTGGGAACCCGGTATCCATGCTGGTCACGTTCGAATTGTTTGTCCGGCCGGCACTAGCTGCCTTGATGGGATCGAAGGAGGCGCTCTATACCGTAGTTGACGTCCGACTGCGGGAAGAGGTGCACTCGGATGGCCGGGAGAGCTACTTGCGGGGGGTTGTTTTCCACGTGGAGAATCGGCTCGAAGCGGTATTGACTGGAAGTCAAGATTCAGGCATTCTTAGCTCGTTGGTGAAGGCCAACGCATTGCTGCAGATTCCGGCCGGTGTAGAACAACTGGCAGCAGGAGAGCAGGTTAGGGCTTATTTGCTGGCGCCTCCGATCGAAAGTATTCAAGAGCCCTGAAATCCGTAGATGAGGAGTCAAGGAGCGTTATGGAGCGCACCCGACAATGGTGGATAGTAATAGTCTTTGGGCTAATTGGACTGGTAGATTCGGTTTACCTGGCATGGATCAAGCTTACCGATTCGCTGGCTGTTTGCGGTGGAATTGGAAATTGTGAATCAGTCAACAGCAGCCGCTTCGCCGAAATCGGTGGAATTCCGATTGCCCTGATCGGCGCGGTCGGATACCTCGCAATCCTGGTTGTGCTGGTCCTTGACGATCGAAAGCCAGTCTGGCGGGATGGCTTGCGTCTGACTCTTTTTGGGTTTACTCTGACAGGGACTTTATTTTCACTGTATCTTACCTATCTGGAGGTCTTTGTCCTGAGGGCAATTTGCCCTTATTGTGTACTATCTGCTGTGGCGATGGCCGTCTTATTCTTCGAGGCGATCCTGATGCTGCGGCAGGCGTTCCAAACAGAGCGTTAGAGGAGGACTGAACATATGCCCCGTATCCGCTGCAGATACATCGATTGTGTCTACCTTGAGGAAGGTTACTGCGGCGCACCGAGCATAGAACTCGATCCCGATGAGGGCTGCCTCACCTATACCCATATTGGCGACGTAGCCGAGGATGATACCTGGGAAGATGAGGAGCTGGAAGAAATCTGGGAAGAAGATGATGAGGATCTTTTCCTGGAGGATGAAGAAGAGGAAGAGGACTGGACCGAGGATGACGAGTTATAGCCGTCGAATTTATAAAAGATCTGGCTCGGCTTAGGCTTGAAGTGATTGAACAACCATCAGGGCGCTGCGATTGCAGCGCCCTGATTTTTTTATTTTGCTCGAATTGTAGATAGAAGATTCAGGAGCCGGTATTCACTTTTCGCTCGAGTGTTCGGGAGAGAATATCTTCCATTTCCTGGCGTTGTTTGGAACGGTTGGTGCTTGCCCCTGCAGACTCACCGCTTTCGGGCTGCTCCTCGCCTTCCATGGCCTGACGAAGTGCAATTTCCATTGCGGTTGGGAGCGCCTCGGTTGGTTCGTCATCTTCCGGTACTTCTTCGACCAACTGGGGTTTCATCGAAAGCCGGATCTGCTTCTTCTTCGCATCCAGGTCGATCACGCTCACGTCAACCTCGTCACCAACCGATACGAGTTTATTTGGATCGGGGACATACTCATCGCGCATCTCACTTACGTGCACAAGTCCCGGCCTGACCGCTCCAATGTCGACAAACGCGCCAAACTTTTCAATGCGGACGACCTTGCCCTTGAAGCTCGCGCCGGGTTTGATGTCCTTCCACTGCAGGGAAACTGGCTTGAGCATAGTCAACTCGAGCCTGCCAGCCGCCGGGTCTACCTTCTCGACCCACACCTCGACCTGGTCACCCTCGTGAAGTTCATCCTGGACGCGGTTGACCTTGCCCTGGCGAAGTTTCGAGATATGAATCAAGCCTTGCTGCTCAGCGCCAATGTCAACAAAGGCGCCAAATAGTTCAATTTTCGATACACGGCCAGTGAGTTTCTGACCAGGTTTAAGTTTCGCCAGCGAGGCTGGCGCTTGTGTGCTCTCGGTCGATTCCACTAGAACACCTTCCTGAAGTTAGATCGAATTTGGACCACTTTTGGGTCGGAGGATTATACCATGCCCGGTATCCAGGGCTGAGGTTCCGAAAATCAAATCTTACGGCTCCACGGTTGCTGGAGCGGGCAGCGCGCGGCGTGCAATCAGATGCCAGTTCGTGATGCTGAAAAACCGATCGCTGGGATTAAATAGAGGCCCCACGCTCACGCCCTGTACCTGAGAATCGATCGCGAAGTTATAGATCGGGTAGTACAGCAGCAGAGAAGGGAGCTGATCCTGGAAGCGGTATTGGAAGCTCACATACAGCTCGCGGCGGCGCCCCGGGTCAGGAGTTGTGCGGGCTTGCTCAAGCCAGATGCTTGAGTTGCGATCCTCGAAGCCGCTGTAGTTCTGACCGGTTTCAGTCTGAGAGTCATGCCAGAAGGGGTAGGGATCGGGGTCTGGAGAATCACTGAAATTGATCTCGGTTAACACAGCCTGAAACTCACGAGGCTCAAGGTAGTCGGTCAAAATGGTCTCTGGATCTGCAGGAATGAGCGTTACCGTGACCCCGATAGCTTCCCATTCGCTTTTAATGATGCCCGCGATCAGTGACTGTTCCGACGTATCGGGATAGACCAGCTCGAGGCTCAGGCTCTGATCTTCGTCATTACTGCGGACATATTCGAGTGTACCTGGTGCGGCACCTGCCGGCAGTTCCCAGCCGCGCGAAATGAGCAAATTGGCGGCTGATTCGGGATCAAAGTCCTGACGCGGCAGACCGTCTGCGTAAGCCCATGTCCCCGGCATGACCGGTCCGTCGGGGACGACCGCCTGCCCACTGAAGGCTCGATCGATCATCCACTGCCGGTTCAAGGCCAGTAGCAGCGCTTTTCGGACGACCTTGTCCGCCAGGAAAGTCTTCTCGGGGTGTTTCAGGTTCAGGAAAACGATACCAAGTCTGGGCAGGCGAGCGCTGTGTAGATTCAGGGAGGGTTGTTCGAGGACAGATTGGAGAATGTCTGCCCCGACCTGTTGCAGGCCAAGGACTTCACCATCTTCATAGGCCTGGAGCGCTGATTCCTCGTCCGGGAAAAGCAGAAACTCGACACGTTCAAGGAAGGGTCTTTGATTATAGAAATCCTCGAAGGCTGATAAGCTGACGCCTACGATTTGCTCTCCTTCCAACAGAAACTGGCTAAAACGGAATGGTCCGCTGCCGACCGGTTCCAAATTGAAAGGATGATCGATAAGAGCTGAAGCGGAAACACCCCGCAGCAGGTGGTCAGGCAATAGACCCTGCGACAGGTAGTCCAGGAAGGGGGCGAAGGGTTCCGGCAGCTGAAACTGCACGCGCCGGTCATCCAGGCGGACAATGTTGACCTGCGTCCACAGATCATGCAGATCTTGCGGTCCAGGAAAATCATCGTCCTGGAATTTCGAAAAAGTGTAGACGATATCGTCGGCAGTGACGGCCTCACCATCATGCCAGAATGCGTCCTCACGCAGGATGATGGTGTAAAGAGAAGCATCAGCAGAGATGTTCCAGCTTTCTGCCAGGTCAGGGATGGGGTTCCCGCGTGAATCGAAGCGCAGCAAGCCGGAGAAGATTAACCGGTCGATATCGCGATCAACCTGGTTGAAACTATCGAGGATCGGGTTTAATCGCATGATGCTGCCAACCATCGCCTCGGCGTAGGCGCCGCCGACAACTGGCTCAGGCCCGGTTGTGGCCGGTGTTGAGGATTGGCCAATCAGCAGGCCAATGACCAGCACGAGCCCACCGATAGCGATCAGCACCTGCCAGCGTAAGTTGCGCATTTGATAGAGGTATTGAGGGTGGAGGGAGGAGGTTGATCAGCCGGCCAGCGTCACGGTCAGTAAAGCCAGAATGAAGAAGATCGCTGACAGGATAATCGTCACGTTGAAAAGGACTTTTTCGATCCCGCGCCGTACACGGTAACCAGCACCACCGAGATCAGCCCCACCGCCCAAGCCGCCCAAGCCTGCTTCACGGCTTTGAAGCAAGATCACCGCGATCAAAGCGATCGAAACAACGACTAATGCAAGATCAAGGTACGTAGCCACGTATTTATCTCCTCTCGTCGCTAGCCGCCGGATTATAGCAGACGGGTATGCCCGCGACAAGGTTTGGTCATTTCAGCTGAGGTCCGGTAGGACGATTTGCGCTCTCAAGCAGGCTTACCAGCAAGGGTCGAGCGCAGGTAGGCCTCCATGAATTGATCAAGATCTCCATCCAGCACGGCCTGCGCATTGCCGGTTTCATAATCCGTCCGATGATCTTTGACCATTTGGTAGGGGTGTAGGACGTAGGATCGAATCTGGCTCCCCCATTCGGCCTTGACGTAATCACCCTTGATTTCAGCGAGTTCTGCCTCCTGCTCCTGGCGTTTTAAGTCCAGCAGGCGGGCGCGCAAGACGCGCATTGCGTTTTCCTTATTCTGCATTTGCGAACGCTCGTTCTGGCAGGTCACAACCAGGCCTGTCGGCAGGTGCGTTATCCGGATAGCGGTCTCATTCTTCTGGACGTTCTGTCCACCTGCACCAGCCGAGCGGTATGTATCGATCCGCAGGTCTGAGGCTTTGATTTCAACTTCATCGTCCGTTTCTACCTGCGGCAGGATCTCCACCAGCGCGAAAGAAGTATGGCGGCGGTTGGCGGAGTCGAATGGCGAGAGACGAACGAGGCGATGTACGCCTTTCTCGGATTGCAGGTAGCCGTATGCATAGTCACCATCGATGGCGATCGTGGCGCTTTTAATTCCAGCTTCCTCGCCTTCGGAGTAATCCAGGATTTCTGCCGTAAAGCCGCGCGCTTCAGCCCAGCGTAGATACATCCGCTGCAGCATCTCAGCCCAGTCCTGCGAATCCGTCCCTCCCGCGCCGGCATGAATCGCGAGGATCGCATCCTCGTCGTCGTAGGGACCCGAAAGCATCGCATCGAGTTCCCGACGGTCGAGTTCCGACTCGATCGCAGTTACTTCCGCGTCGAGCTCTGCGTAAATGCCCTCATCTTCCATACCGGCAAGTTCGAGGGCATCCGAAACCCGATTTTCAAGCTTCTGCCAGTTCTCGATCTCGCCCTGGACCCTGGAAAGCAAGCGCATCGTTTTTTTGGCCGCATCTTGATCATGCCAGAGGTCAGGTGATTCCGCGGCTTTCTGGAGCGTTTCTAGCTGCCTTTCCTTTTTTGGCAGGTCAAAGACGCACCATCAGGTCTTGAATTCTTTCTTCGATCTGCTGCAGCCTCTGTGAAAGATCTTCCATCTATTTATCCTCGTCCAGTTTTCAATGTCACAGTTAAGTCCTAATTGACGTTCTCAATCCGCAGGAATAAGTCCGCTTACGTAGGCTTTGGCATTAAAAGGTTGCAGGTCTTGAATATCCTCACCCAGCCCGACGAAGAAAATCGGGAGTCCAAGTTGATCCTGGACTGCCAGCCCAACTCCGCCCCGGGTTGAGCCGTCGAGTTTTGCCAGGACGACCCCATCCAGCGGCACTGCTTCGGAAAATGCTTTCGCCTGGGCGATTCCATTCTGACCGGTGGTCGCGTCGAGAACGAGCAGTGAGCAGTGGGGAGCTCCCGGTACAACCTTGGCTGCCACACGCCCGATCTTTTCCAACTCGGCCATCAGGTTGTGTTCCGTGTGCATCCTGCCGGAGGTATCGACCAGCAAGGCGTCTACCGAACGGGCAAGCGCGGCTTCACATGCATTGAAAACAACTGCGCCCGGATCACTGCCGCGCTCCGCTGCGATCATATCGAACCCCAATCGTTCAGCCCAGACTGCGAGCTGTTCGCGGGCTGCTGCGCGATATGTGTCGGCGGCTGCCAACAGGAGGGTCAGCCCCTGCTGCTTCCAGTGCCAGGCAAGTTTTGCCGCCGTCGTAGTTTTTCCCGAACCATTCACCCCTACCAGGAGCGTCACAAACGGCCGTTTGTCGGGTGTTGGAAGTGGCTCGGGCAACTCTGGCAATCGAGCGAGCATGGCCTCCTGCAGCGCACCTCTGACCTGCTGGCCGTTGACATGGCCTTGTAAGCGCGCTTGCTGCTTAAGATCCTGCAGCAGCGAGCTGGCAAACGGCAGGCCGAGATCAGCCTCGACGAGCGAAGCTTCGAGACCATCCCAGAAGTCCTCTGTAAGTTCGCTTGCGCCTAGCAGCGTTGCGATCCGCCCAAATGCGGCTCGCCTGGTCCGGTCCAATGCTTGTTGTAGGGAATGCTCGGGCACGGCGGGATTATACCATCGACGCTGCTGGCCTTGACGGGAGGCACGTGCGAGATTCTTCGTATAGCCACAGTTATTAAGGCGGATTGGGCTGTAAAAGCTCTTTCCTGCAGACGGATAGCTCAGAATCACACCGCCCGGTGGCGAAAACCAGGCCGGGCGGTTCAGGCTGGGGGTCGAGGATTCGAACCTCGGCTGACGGATTCAGAGTCCGCTGTCCTACCACTAGACGAACCCCCAAGGACGTTGCGATTGTAACACAACCGCGGCAAGGCTGTCTACTTTGGAGCCGGTTCAGGCGGATTCAAGTGCTTCGGCCGCATCTTCAACACGTTCGAGCACGGTTTGCAGGCCCAGAATCTCCATCGTTTCGATCAGCGGCGGGCTGATGCTTTGACCTGTGACTGCGTCCCGCAGAATACCGAATAATTGCCCGGCTTTCAAACCGAGTTCATCGGCCAGCGCACGCAGCGCATTCTCGAGCTCTTCATGCTCCAACCCGGGATGCTCGCGCAGTATCACAGCCGCACGGCGGGCGGCCTCAGCCGAATCGGCCGGGCTCATCCCTTTTCCGGTCAGCTGCTCAACGGGTGGTGTGGTGAAGTGGCGGAAGAAGAAGCCGGCCATATCAACCGCTTCGTCCAACGTGCGAATGCGCTCCTGGATCAAAGGCGTAATCGGCTCGAGTGCCTCCAGCGTGACATCCAGGCCAGCATTGGCAAAGAATGGTACCAGCCGCCTGGTAAGTTCTGAAGGTACCAGACTGCGAATATGCAGCCCATTGAAGTGATCCAGTTTGCTGTAGTTGACCGCCGCCGGACTGGGATTAAGCTTCTCAAGCGAGAAAGCCTGGATCAAATCTGGCATCGAAAAGAACTCAGTATGGTCGTCGAAGGACCAGCCCATCAGGCTGACCCAGTTCGTGACAGCTTCGTGAATATACCCGAGTTCCCTCAGGTCGAGCGTGAAGATGGCATGAGCACCGCCTGTGCTGCTGCCTGAATCCCGTTTGCTCAGCTTACCCTTCCCGCTCGGGTTGAGAAGCACCGAAAGATGGACCCATACTGGTTGATCCCAACCGAAAGCTTCATAAATCATCACATGCAGCGGGAAGGTTGGAAGCCACTCTGAGCCGCGGGTGACGTGCGTGATGCCCATCAAGTGGTCGTCGACCATCGCAGCCAGGTGGTAGACGGGCATGCCGCTCGACTTAACCAGGATGTAGTCATCGATGGTCGCGTTTTCGACTTCGATTGGGCCGCGCAGTAGATCAACGGCCGTCGTCGTGCCGTCTTTCGGAGTCTTGAAGCGGATGACATGCGGTTCACCGGATGCAACGCGTGTGGCGGCCTCGCCCGGAGCTAGCCGACGGCAGCGGCCATCGTAGCGCGGCGGTTCCTTGTGCTGCTGCTGCAGCTTGCGGACTTCCGCCAGTTGGTCCTGTGTGCAGAAGCAGTAGTACGCATGACCGCCGTCTACCAATTGCTGCGCATACTGCTGGTAAATGTCCATCCGCTCCGACTGCCGGTAAGGGCCGCTCGGGCCGCCAATATCCGGCCCCTCGTCCCATTGCAGGCCCAGCCAGTGCAGCGATTCGAACAGCTCAGCTTCTGCGGCTGGATCAAAGCGCTTCTGGTCGGTATCCTCGATGCGCAGGATGAACTGGCCGCCGGTCTTGCGGGCGAAGAGGTACGTGTATAGGGCG
>Ga0307424_1000443_pt1 | contig 22134 bp, 16 predicted proteins | sample SalMarWE160320MG_FD_202157 | JGI IMG/M metagenome (GOLD analysis project Ga0307424, IMG submission 202157) | Salt marsh sediment microbial communities from the Plum Island Ecosystem LTER, Massachusetts, United States - WE1603-20 | ecosystem: Environmental > Aquatic > Marine > Intertidal zone >... | reverse complement strand
TCATCTGCACCCGGTAGGCGGAGAGGGCGCCGATGAGCGAACCGAGGACCAGGGCGGCGATGAGGAAGGGAACGTCAATGGCCCCCACCACGAACAGGGTGACCACGATGGCCAGGAGCATGGCCACCGCGGCCAGGGCGTTCCCGGACCGGGCGGTGCGCACCCGCTGCAGCCGCTTCAGGCCGTAGATGAACAGGACGGACGAAAGGATGTAGGCGAGATGGACTAGGATTGGATTCATGGCCTACTTCCTCTTGAACATCTGGAGCATGCGATCGGTGACCAGGAAACCGCCCACCACGTTGATGGTGGCGAAGACCACGGCCACGAAGCCCAGGATCTTGGCAGCCAGGAGGTTGCCCGAGTACATGGTGTAGAGGGACCCCACGATGGTGATCCCCGAGACGGCGTTGGACCCCGACATGAGCGGGGTGTGCAGGGTGGGGGGGACCTTGGTGATGACCTCGAATCCCACGAAGATAGCCAGAATGAACACGTAGAGGCTAATCAGGAGCGGGTATTGACCGAGAACGCTTTCCATCAGCTTCTCCCTCCGATCTTGAGGGCCTCCGCAATCTCCGCTTTCCGGATCTCGCCCCCATGTGTCACCACGGAGCCGGCGGTGATCTCGTCCTCGAAATCCAGCTGCACGGCGCCGTCCTTGGTGAGGTGGTTCATGACGTTGAGGATGTTCTTGGCGTAGACATCGCTGGCGTGGAGCGGGACCAGGGCAGGGACGTTCCGGGTGCCGATCACCGTCACCCCGTGCTTCACCACCGTCTGTCCCGGCTCGGTGAGTTCGCAGTTGCCGCCGGCCTCGGCGGCCAGGTCCACGATCACCGATCCGTCCCGCATCTTCTCCACGATCTGGGCCGAAATCAGCTTGGGAGCCGGCTTCCCCGGCACCTGGGCCGTTCCGATCACCACGTCCGCTTGCTCCATGTGGTGGTCCACCACCTCGCGCTGCTTGCGCAGGAAATCCTCGGAGACCTCCTTGGCGTAGCCGCCGGCGGTCTCCATGTCCTCGGTGGTCTCCACCTCGATGAACTTGCCGCCCAGGCTCAGGACCTGCTCCTTGACCGCGGGGCGGATGTCGCTGACCTCGACGATCGCTCCCAGCCGCCGCGCGGTGGCGATGGCCTGGAGGCCGGCCACCCCGGCCCCGAGGATGACCACCCGGGCGGGGGGGATGGTGCCGGCCGCGGTCATCAAGAGCGGGAAGATCTTTCCCAGGGTGTCCGCGCCCATCACCACCGCCTTGTATCCGGCGATGTTGGCCTGGGAGGAGAGCGCGTCCATGCTCTGGGCGCGGGTGATGCGGGGGATCTGGTCCATGGCGAAGGAGGTCACCCCCTTGGCCCGTAGCTTCTCGACTAGGTCCTTGTTGTTGAACGGATAGAGGAAGGAGATCAGGAGCGTCTTCTCCCGCAGCCGTTCGATCTCCTCGGCCGAGGGCGGGTGGAGCTTCAGCACCACGTCTGCCTTGGTGTAGCCGGAGGCGGCGTCGGGCACCGTCGTGGCCCCGGCCCCGGTGTACTCCGCGTCGGCCAGATGGGACCCGGAGCCGGCACCGGCCTCCACCACCACCTCGAAGCCCGCCTTGACCAGTTTCTTCACCGTCTCCGGGACCGCGGCCACCCGCGTCTCGCCGGAGACGGTCTCCTTGGGGACGAATACAGTCGGCATCTGATCCTCGCTTGCAAAATCGAACAGTGGCCCGGTTCCGCCGGACCGGGGCCCCCGGGAAAAATCCGGTGGACCGAATCGGACATGGCATTCTAATAGGAGGGGAGGGCGGCGTCGAGGCGGAATCGCCTCCCGGGAACGGCGCTAGATCCCTGCGGACAAAGGGGGTAGGATTATTTCCCCCCTCCGGGCGGTAGATGCTCCGGCAGCGGGCCGGCGTGGGGCGGCCCCGGCGGGCGGAACGGGAGGACCTCGGGAATGTCAGATAAGATTGAAAAAATTGTGATCATCGGATCAGGACCGGCCGCCTTCACGGCCGCGATCTACGCCGCCCGCGCGGAACTCTCGCCCCTGGTCATCGAGGGTTCGGTGGCCAACGACCGGGGAGAGATCCCCGGCGGGCAGCTCATGACCACCACCGAGGTGGAGAACTTCCCCGGCTTCCCGGAGGGCGTCTCCGGCCCGGAGATGATGGACGCCTTCCGCAAGCAGGCCGTCCGCTTCGGTACCCGCCTGGTGCAGGACGACGTGGTGAAGGCCGATCTGGACACGTTTCCCTTCCGGCTCCACACCGGCGAGGAGGGGAGCGTCCTCGCCCTGGCCGTGATCGTGGCCACCGGAGCCCGGGCCAAGACCCTGAATCCCAAGAACAACAGCGTGTTCTGGCAGAACGGGGTGAGCGCGTGCGCGGTCTGCGACGGCGCCCTCCCCATGTTCCGGAACCGGCCCCTGGCCGTGATCGGGGGTGGTGACACCGCCATGGAGGAGGCCGGTTTCCTGACCAAGTACGCGAGCAAGGTGTACGTGGTGCACCGGCGGGACGAGTTGCGGGCCAGCAAGATCATGCAGGAGCGGGTGTTGGAGAATCCCAAGGTGGAGATGATCTGGAGCCACGAGGTCACGGAGCTCCACGGCAACGGCCAGCTCGAGGCCATGACCGTCCGTTCCACCGTGGACGGGGTCGAGCGGAAGGTGGAGGTGGGCGGCCTCTTCTACGCCATCGGCCACGTCCCCAACACCGCCTTCCTGGGCGGCCAGGTGGAGACGAACGAGACCGGCTACATCGTGCTCAAGAAAGGGCAGGAGACGAGCAAGCTCGGGGTCTTCGCCGCCGGCGACGTCCATGACTTCCGCTACCGCCAGGCCATCACCGCGGCCGGAGCCGGCTGCGCGGCGGCACTGGACGCCGAGCACTGGCTGGGCGAGGTGCTGTCCCAGAAGCCGGAGTTCGCGACCCCGACGGAAGAGGCGTAGGTCGGCACGGACGGCGGAGCGGCCAAGGAAGCCGGAAGGGCCGGTTAGGGCCGGTGGTGGTTCGGCCCGCCGTTCGGCGGAGCAGCCTCCCCGGGCCGCCCAGCGACGGGCCGGACTGTCCCCCGGCACTCGCCGAAGCCGATCCGCACGCCTCCGCCCTCGCACCACCCGCGCATCACGACCGTGTCCCCGTCCTGCAGGAACTTCCGCGTCGCCCCGCTGGGGAGGGCGACGGGTCGGGTGCCCCGCCAGGTGAGCTCCAGCAGGCTCCCCAGCGAGTCCGGCGTGGGCCCGCTCACCGTGCCCGAGGCGTAGAGGTCCCCGGGCCGGGTGTTGGTGCCGTTCACCGTCTGGTGGGCGAGCTGCTGGAAGACGGTCCAGTACATCCCCCGGAAGTTGGTGGCGGTCAGCCGTAGCGGCTCCGTCTCCCCGGCCGCCTCCAGCCACACCTCGAGCCGGATGTCGTAGGCCCCGTCCTCCGGATCCCGCAGATAGGGGAGCACGGCCGGCTCCTGGGCCGGCGCCGGCACCCGGAAGGGCTCCAGCGCCTCCATCGGCACCACCCAGGGCGAGACCGACGTTCCGAACGACTTTCCCAGGAAGGGCCCCAGGGGGATGTATTCCCACTTCTGGATGTCTCGCGCGCTCCAGTCGTTGACCAGGACCATGCCGAAGACGTGGTCGCGGGTCTCGGCGATAGGGATGGGGCGGCCCAGGGGGGTCCCCGGGCCGGTGAAGAAGCCCATCTCCAGCTCGAAGTCCAGGAGTCGTGACGGGCCGAAGGAGGGCGCCGCGGCATCGTCCGCCTTGCTCTGGCCCATGGGCCGCCGGATGTCCGTTCCCGAGACCACCACCGATCCCGCCCGCCCGTTGTAGCCCACCGGCAGGTGGCGCCAGTTGGGGAGGAGCGGGTTCTCGGGATCGCGGAACATGGAGCCGACGTTCGAGGCGTGTTCCAGCGAGGCGTAGAAGTCGGTGTAGTCGCCGATCCGGGCCGGCAGGTGCATGGTCACCGCGCCCCGGTCGAACAGCGCCCGCTTCCGCAGGTCCCCCTCGTCGCGCAGGGCGGGGTCGTCTCCGGAGAGAAGCGCGGTGAGCCGGGAGCGGACCGCGGTCCAGGCCGGCCGTCCCAGGGCCAGGAACCGGTTCAGGGCGTCCTCGGCGAAGACGCCGGCGCCCGCGGCCGGGGTGTCCGCGAACCGTCCCGCCGTGTCCAGAGCGGCCAGGTCGAGCACGTGGTCGCCGATGGCCACCCCGATCCGGGCCGGGCCGCCGGCCAGCGAGAACACGCCGTAAGGGAGGTTCTCCAGGGGAAAGTCCGAACCCTGGGGGACGGGGATCCAGGACCGTTTCCGGGACGGTGGGTTCATGGGAGGCATCCTCTCCTTGGGGTGGACGGAACGCGGATCAAAGCAGCCCCAGGGCCTCGAGATCCTGGACCGGCTCGATGTAGCTGCAGCTCCCCTCGGAGACGGCGAAGGCGCGGCGGGCGGTCTCGATCTCCCGCAACGAGGCCCCGATACCCTGCCACTCGAGCCCCTCCGGGTGGAACAGGAAGGACCCCCGGTGCTCGTCCTCCAGGATGCGGATCAGCGTTCCGGAGTCGAGCTTCCGGGACCGGGCCAGCACTGCGGCCGTGAAGACGTTCAGGAACCCGTGAATGCGGGTTCCGACCTCCGGGGCGTGGTGCCGGAGCGGATGGTGGAGGCCGGCGGTGGCCTTCCAGGGGAGGGCGGCCTCGCGGGCGGCCAGGATGAAGCCGGCCACCGCGGCGGGGGAGGGAAACGCGTCCGGCTCCAGCCCGCCGGTTCTCAGTTTGAGGCCGTGGCGGCGGGCGCCGGGTTTGCGGCCCTGTTCGGCCACGGCCGCGGCCAGGGGGCGCAGGCGATCCGGCGGGGCGGGCGCGATCTCGTAGTACAGCGTGCCCGGGGCCTGCGGATCGTCCTGCAGGCGGGCGTCCACCGCATCCAGGAAGCCGTGGAGGAGGGCCGGGTCGCCGCCGGCCTGCAGGGGGGCGGGGAGCCGCATCTCCAGCGCGTCGGCCAGGACGGCCCTGCCCAGGGTCTCCCGGAAGCGGGCGACGGCGGCCAGATCCCGTTCCAGGGCGGCCAGCACCGGCTCCGGCGAATCCCCGGTCCCGGCCAGCACCGAGATCCTCCACGGCGTTCCCCCGGTGCGCCCCCGGGCTTCGGCGGCCAGCTCCCCCAGCCGGGAGGCCGGGCAGACGAATCGGGAGAGCATCCAGGAGTGCCGGTGGCTCCGGTGGAGAATGAAACTCCGGACGGCGTCGGGCATGTCGAGCCCGGCCGGAGGAAAGAGCCCGGCGTAATCGAGGAACCCGGTCAGCAGCGCGCGCAGTCCGGCGGTCATCGGCGCCCTAGGCCTTGGGGGGCACGTAGCCGGAGACCGTGTGCGGGCGATAGGGGGCTTCCATGGCCTCGATCTCCTCGGCGTCCAGACGGATGGCGACGGCATCCAGCGCCTCGCGCAGGTGCTCCACCCGGGTCGTCCCCACGATCGGCGCGGTGACCCCCGGCGCCTGGAGGATCCAGGCCAGGGCGGCCTGGGAGGGGGAGATGCCGCGCTGCTTGGCCACCTCGACCGCCGCCGCCACCACCTTGAAGTCGTCCTCGCTGCCGTAGAGCCGCTTGCCGAAGACGTCGGTCTCCGCCCGCTTGGTGGGTTCCAGGTTCTCCGGGGTGCGGTTCCCGGCCAGGAACCCCCGGGCCAGGGGGCTCCAGGGGATGACCGCGATCCCCTCCGCCGCGCAGAAGGGGATCATCTCGCGCTCTTCTTCCCGGTAGACCAGGTTGTAGTGGTTCTGCATGGAGACGAACGGATGGAGCCCGGTGAGCCGCTGGGTGGTGACCGCCTTGGCGAATTGCCAGGCGGCCATGCTGCTGGCCCCCAGGTAGCGCACCTTGCCGGCCCGGACCAGGGAGTCGAGGGCTTCGAGGGTCTCCTCGATCGGGGTGTGCGGATCCCAGCGGTGGATCTGGTAGAGGTCGATGTAGTCCATGCCCAGACGGCGGAGCGACGCATCGCACCCATCCAGGATGCGCTTGCGGCTGAGCCCGCCCCGGTTGGGCCCCTCGTCCCGCATGGGGAAGAACACCTTGGTGGCCAGGACGATCTCGTCCCGGCGGGCGGATTCCCGGAGGATCTTCCCGGTGATCTCCTCGCTCCGGCCCCGGGAGTACATGTCCGCGGTATCGAAGAAGTTGATGCCGGCGCTCAGCGCGATCTTGAAGTGTTCTCGGGCGTCCGCCTCCGGGAGCACCCACGGATGCCAGGCCGGATCCCCGTAGGACATGCAGCCCAGGCTGAGCCGGGAGACCTCGAGGCCGGTCTTGCCGAGTTTCACGTATTCCATGGCCATCTCCTTGATGCGTTCCCCGCCGGGAGCCGATTCCGGGGCAAGACCCGGGAGTATACCAACCGGCGGAGGCAGCCGGCCTGGCCTAGCGGGAGGTTCCGCGCGACTGGATGGCCACCCGGCCGCTCTCCGGATCCACGTAGAGGCTGTGCTTCCCCTCGAAGAGGGCCACCAGTTCCCGGCCCACCAGCTCGTGGCGCCAGCCGTGAAGCAGGGGCGGCGGATCGCCCTCGCGGGAGCCGGCCAGCCACGAGACCAGCTTCGCCACCGCCTTCTGGTTCCCCAGGTACGAGGGCGCGATCTGGCTCTCCCGGGCCCGGAGCCGGAGCAGGACCCCCAGGAGATCCGCAGCCAGCGCGGTCTCCGGGTCCTCGTGATGGTGGCGGACCACCCGGGGGAGGTCGTCCTCGGGCACGGCCAGACCGGTCTCCACGCACCGGACCAGGTTCCGGCCGTTGCGTTCGATCTCCCGCGGATGCAGCCGCCGGAGCGGGGTGAGGCCGGCCGGCTCGGCCGGGCGGCGGGAGGCGATCTCCACCAGGACGTCGTCCGGCACCACGCGGTTCTTGGGAATGTCGCGGTGCGCGGCTTCCTCCTCGCGCCAGCGGGCGAGTTCACGGAGGATGGCCAGGCCCCGGCGGTCCAGGCCCCGCCACCCGGAGACCCGCATCCAGAGCGTGGACGGGTCCTGGACGTAGAAGTCCCGGTCCGCGTAGAAGGCGAGTTCCTCCTGGAGCCAGGTTTCGCGACCCAGCTTCCGCAGCCGCTCGTCCAGGCGGCGAGTCACTTCCAGCAGGTAGCGGACGTCGTCCAGGGCGTACTCCACCTGGGAATCGCTGAGCGGCCGCCGTCCCCAGTCGGTCACCCGCTCGGTCTTCTTGAGCCTGACCTTCAGGAGCCGCTGCACCAGGCTCGCGTAGCCGGATTGCTCGCCCAGCCCCACCAGGGCGGCCGCGATCTGGGTGTCGTAGAGGTTCTGCGGGGGCGACCCGGTGATGTTCCAGAAGATCTCAGCGTCCTGGCGCCCGGCGTGGGTGACCTTGCGGATCGAGGGGTCGTTCACCAGGTCCAGGATCGGGCCCAGGTCGCCGGCCAGGGCCAGGGGGTCCACCGCCGCCACCTCGTCCGGGACGGCCACCTGGATGAGCTGGAGCTTGGGCCAGTAGGTCCGCTCCCGCTCGAACTCGGTGTCCAGGGCGATGGTGTCGTGCCGGCGCAGCCGCGCCACCAGGCGTTCCAGGTCACGGGGACGGGTGATGATCATGCAGGGTCAGGTGGCGTCGGGGAGGGGTCAGGCTTCCGCTCCGGCCGCTTCTTCCTTTCGTGCTCCCGGTCCGAAGTAGTCCGGCGGGAAGGCATCCACTTGTATCGCATCCACCCGGTGCTTTTCAACGTCCAGAAGAAAATCCCGCTCCTCGGCGGTCAGAATCTCCGCCCGGAAGGCCTCTTCGATCATGGCCGGTCGCGGGCCTTTCTTGACCCGGCGGTCCTTCTGGGCGGTGCGGAGCTTCTTCTCCAGCGGCGCCGCCGCCACCACCAGGGCCAGGGTGGTCTCCAGGGCGGCCAGGCCGGGCTCCTCCCCCTCGGGGACGAAGATGTCGGCGGTCAGGCGGAGGCGGCCCTCCCGGCCGTCCACCAGCTCGGCGGCCACCCGGCGGATCAGCTTGTCGCTGGGGGGGCGGTAGCGCGCGCCCAGGGGGAAGAGGACCGGGCGCAGATAGGCCCCGCGGCCGCCGGGGAAGTTGTCCAGGACCCCGACCAGGGCGTTTTGGATGTTGGCCAGAGCGGTCTCAACTCCCCAGCGCACGAAGACGTGATCGCGCTCTGGGCGCCCCTCGTCCTGGTACCGCTTGAGTACGGCCGAGGCCATGTACATCCAGGCCAGGGCGTCGGCCATGCGGCCGCTCAGCATCTCCTTGCGCTTCAGCGCCCCGCCCAGGGTGGCCAGGCACACGTCGGCCAGGAAGGCGAAGGCCGCGGCCAGCCGGGAGAGTTCCCCGAAGTAGACGTCCACGGCCTCCCCCGGCCCCGGCCGGGCCGGCCGGGCACGCAGGATGCCCAGCGCGAAGGCGCGGAACCCGTTGGTCACGGTGAAACCGATGTGCTTCCAGAAGGCGCGGTCGAAGGCGGCCAGATCGTGGTCGGCCACCGCGTGGATCTCCTTCAGGACCCAGGGATGGCAGCGGATCGCCCCCTGGCCGAAGACGATGAGGCTCCGGGTGAGGATGTTGGCTCCCTCCACCGTGATCCCGATCGGCAGCGAGGCATAGGCGTGGGCCAGGGTGTTCCGGGGGCCGCGGCTGATGCCGGCCCCGGCCACCACGTCCATGGCGTCGTTCACCGACGCCCGCATGTGCTCGGTGAGATAGGCCTTGACCATGGCCGACACCACCGAGGGCTTCTCGCCCGCGTCCACCGCCCCGGCGGTAAGCCGCCGGGTGGCGTTCATGAGGTAGGCCATGCCGCCGATGCGGCCCAGCCGCTCCTGGATCCCCTCGAAGCGGCCGATGGAGACGTTGAACTGCTCGCGCACGGTGGCGTAGGCCCCGGTCACCCGGGCCGCCAGCTCGACCGCCCCCACCGACAGCGCGGGGAGCGAGATGGAACGCCCCGCGGCCAGGGACTCCATGAGCATGCGCCAGCCCTGCCCGGCCATGGCCGGGCCGCCGATGACGGCATCCAGGGGAACGAAGACGTCGTGGCCCCGGGTGGGACCGTTCAGGAACGGCACCCCGAGCGGATCGTGGCGCTCCCCGATCTCCACCCCGGGCAGGTGGGTGGGGACGAGGGCGCAGGTGATGCCGAGGTCGATACGGCCGCCCAGGAGCTGCTCCGGATCGTGGAGCCGGAACGCGACCCCGAGCACGGTGGCCACCGGGGACAGCGTGATGTAGCGCTTGTCCCAGGTGAGGCGCATGCCCAGGACTTCCTTCCCCTGGTAGACCCCGCGGCAGATCACGCCGCGGGCCCGCCCGCCGGCGGCGTCGCTCCCCGCTTCCGGCTCGGTGAGGGCGAAGGCGGGAACCTCCTCGCCCCGGGCCAGGCGGGGGAGGTAGTGTCGCTTCTGGTCGTCGGTCCCGTAGTGCAGGAGCAGCTCGGCCGGGCCCAGGGAGTTGGGCACCATGACCGTGACCGAGGCCACCACGCTCCGGCTGGAGATCTTGGTGATGACCGCGGAGTGGGCCTGGGCCGAGAACCCGAGGCCGCCGTACTCCTCGGGGATGATCATGCCGAAGAACCGGTGCTGCTTCAGAAACTCCCAGGTGGCGGGGTCCAGGTCCCCGTTCCGCCAGACCTCGTGCGAGTTCACCCGGCGGCAGAGTTCCTCCACCGGGCCGTCCAGGAACGCCTGTTCCTTCTCGCTCAGGGGGGCGATCCGGAACCCGGACAGGCGGTCCCAGTCGGGACGGCCGGAGAAGAGATCGCCGTCCCACCAGATGGTCCCCGCTTCCAGGGCCAGGCGCTCGGTGTCGCTCAGGGTGGGCATGAGATCGGAGAGCCGGGCCAGGATCCCCTTGGTGACGAGGTCGCGGCGGATGGACGGCACCCCGAAGACCAGGAGCGCGGAGGCGTAGATCACCACCGCGATCCCGAAGAGGAGCACCGGAGTGGGGCCGGTCACGATCCAGACCAGAAATCCCAGGGCCAGGGGGAGGGCCCAGGCCAGGAAGGGCCGGGCCCGGAAAAGGAGAGCCAACCCCACCACCAGCATCGTGATCCAGACGATGATCGCCATCCAACCCTCCCTTTGGGGCGCACCGACGCCGCTGAGGCGCCCCCTGGGCATACCGTCCAACTTCTCGTCCAAAATCCGCTAAGACCTTAACGGAAACGGGGCTGGGGAGTTTCGGTGATTTTCCGGGCCGGATCGAGTAGGGTTATGGGTGTGGGGAAGAGGCGGTATGTGGCAGGCGGACAAGACGTTGGTGCAGTGTGGGCCGAAACCATAGGAAATTAGTCGGTTATGGGCATTCGAAACACGATCCGCTCCATGCGGGAGAGCCTGGGAGGCGAGGAGTCCCGGCCCCTGAGCCTCACCGGGGCCGCGGTGGCCGAGATCCGGCGCCGGGTGACCGAGGCGGACGGGGAACAGGTGTTCTTCGTACTGACCCAGGTTTCCCCCCTGGGCTTCAACGTCGGGGTGGGGTTCGAGGAACGGACCGAGGACACGGCCGTGCGGCCGGAGTTCGAGGTGCCGGTCCGGGTGGGGGACGCGGACTGGGAGCGGCTGACCGGGTACACCATCGACTTCCGGGAGGGGCACTTCGTGACCATGACCGACGTCAGCGTGCACGTGAAGGAGACCCCGAACCCCGAGGCCCGGAAGTTCCTGGTGAACCGCCCCCTGGTGTCGGAAGGGAGCATCACGTTTACCCGGCCGGCCGCCGAAGACGTCCCGATCCTGGTGCGGCTCCTGTTCGAGGTGCCCGAGGTGCGCTCGCTCTTCTTCATCCAGAACTTCGTGAGCGTGACCCGCGAGCCGGAGGCGGTCTGGGACACGTTCCAGACCCAGGTGGGCCAGCGGATCCAGGCCTATTTCGCCCACGGCGGGCGGGCCCTGGCCCCTCCCCCTCCGGATGCCGCCGGCTACCGGGGCGTGGAGGGGAAGATCGTCCAGCTCCTGGAGGACGTGATCCGCCCCGCGGTGCAGCGGGACGGGGGAGACATCGCCTTCGCCGGCTACGAGGACGGCATCGTGCAGCTCTACATGCTGGGGAGCTGCTCCGGATGCCCCTCGTCCATGGCCACGCTGAAGATGGGGGTGGAGAACCTCCTCCGCGACTCCATTCCCGAGGTGCGTGAGGTGGTGGCCATCGACTGAGGGCGGTCCGGCCTGGGGGGGGTGACCCAGGGCGGGGCAAAACACCCTCGAATTCCGGCTCTCCCCGGCGCTTGGTGATGCGCGCTCCCCTCCGCGCGTTGCACGATGCGCGGTTCTCCCCCCGTTCATGGTAAAATAGTTCGCATTCGCGGGCGTGTCCGCGCTCTGCCCCGCATCGATCGGCCGCCACCGACCGAACGCCGCTTCTACAAAACCGAGGATCCGCATGGTTGCTCCCCGACTCGCCCCGGCGCTTTTTCTCTCCCTGATCCTATCCCTTCCCGCAGGTGCCGGGAACGGTTCCCGGCTCTCGCCGCGGATCTCCCGGGCGGTCTCCGCGCTCCAGGGCTGGGTCGACTCGGGGCGCGGGGGAGAGCCGCCGGTCCCGTCCTACGTGCGGGACGCGGTCACCGGTCTCTCCGGGCGTGGGGTAGCCGCCGCCCCGGGCGGGGAGCCCGGGCTCCGGCTCCTGGTGGTCACCGACGACCCCGGCGCCCTGGAGAGCGCCGGATACGCGGTCGGCACCGTGGCCGGGAGCGTGGCCACGGTGGAGGCGCCGGTCTCCGCCGTCGGGGGCTTGGCCGTGGTCCGGGGGGTTCGTCGGGTCCAGCTGGCCATGCCGACCCGGCCCACCATGAACGTGAGCGCCCTCGAGGTGCGGGCGAACGTGGCCCACGGAGCCGATGCCCCGCCCTATCCGGGGGCCACCGGGCGGGGGGTCGTGGTCGGGATCGTGGATACCGGGCTGGACGTGAACCACCAGGATTTCCGGAACGAGGACGGGACCACCCGGGTGGTCTGTCTCTGGGACCAGACGGACAACACCGGTCCGCCTCCCGCCGGCTACGACTACGGCACCGAATGGACGGCGGCCCAGATCGACGGGGGTGGGATCCGGCAACGGGACATCGATGGGCACGGAACCCACGTGACCGGGATCGCTGCCGGGAACGGCCGCGCGTCGGACTCCCCGGACCATCGGTATACCTATACCGGGATCGCCCCGGAGGCGGAGATCCTGTTCGTCAAGACCAACTTCCTGGAGACCGGCATCATCGATGCCGTCCGCTGGATCCAGTCCCGGGCCGGGGCCAAGCCCGCGGTGGTCAACCTCTCCCTGGGATCTCAGTTCGGCCCCCACGACGGGACCGCGGCCCTGGATCTGGCTCTGGAGTCGATGTCCGGTCCGGGGCGCATCCTGGTGGCCGCGGCCGGGAACGACGCCGGAACCGCCAGACACGCCGAGGCGGTTGTGGCCGCGGGGGACGCGGTGGAGCTGCCCCTGCAGATCCCCGCCTATAACCCGTTCCCCGGGTTCAACAACGACGTGCTCCTCCTGGATTCCTGGTTTCCGGGAAGCGCCGATCTCCGGTTCACGGTGATCAGTCCCAACGGATACATGGTGGGGCCGGTGGGAGCGGACGAGGAGCAGGAGGGCGCGACCCCGGACGGCACCATTCTCGTCGGCAACTCGTTCTATCCCCCGGACGGGGCCCGCAACGTGGAGATCGACATCTACGACGGCGGCACCTCGGCCCCCCGCACCGGAACCTGGCGGGTCCGGGTGCAGAACGCCGGACCCGGTCCGGACGAGGTCGATTCCTGGATCCCCGTGGCCTACCTGGGCGGGAACTCGAACGTTCACTGGATCGACTACGCGGACGACCAGGAGACCCTCCTCTCCCCGGCCACCTCCAACGGCGTGCTGGCGGTGGGGGCCTACGTGACCAAGGTCAACTGGCCCAAGTACGGCGGAGGAGGCTGCGGCTACGCGACGCCTCTCCCCATCGGCTCCATCGCCCCCTTCTCCAGCCTGGGGCCCCGCCGGGACGGGGTCCGGAAGCCGGAGATCTCGGCCCCCGGCATGGGCATCGCCTCCTCCCTCAGCGCCAACGCCATCTCGTCGTCCTTCACCTATTACTGCGTCATCGCCACCGACGGGGTCCACGCCATCAGCCAGGGGACGAGCCAGGCCTCGCCGCACGTGGCCGGAGCGGTGGCTCTGATGCTGGAGGGACGGCCGGACGCCGACTTCGCCTGGGTGCGCGACCGCCTGGAGGGGACGGCCAGGCAGGACGACTACACCGGCCACTCCTGGAGCCCGGTCTTCGGGTTCGGCAAGCTGGACGTGGCCGCCGCGGCCGCGCTTCCCCTCGTGGCCTTCCTGGATCTGGCGCCCGGCGCGTGCCCCAATCCGCTCTCCTTCGCCAAGATGGGGGTGCTTCCCGGGGTCCTGGCCGGCACCCCGGAATTCGACGTGCAGAAGGTGGACCGGCAGTCGCTGCGCTTGGAGGGGGTGCCGGCGGTGCGGACGGCGGTGAAGGACTTGATTGGGGCGGTGGAGGGGGAGGCGTGTCCGTGCGGGGACAAGGGACCTGACGGCCGCCTCGATCTGAGCGTCAAGTTCCCGGTGGACGGCCTCATCCAGGCCCTCATGCCGGTGGCCAATGGGGAGGAGAGGACGCTGGCGCTGACCGGGGCCCTCCTGGACGGCACCCCCTTCACCGCGTCGGACTGCGTGATCATCCGGGGCGCTCCCAAGGACGCGATCGCGTCGACGCCGGGGGAGGAGACCTCCGATCCGGAGAGCGGCACGGAGCGGAGGACGTTCAGCCTGTCCGCGCGGGGACGGGGCTCCCTGCAGCGGGTGATCTACGAGCTGCCCGAGGCCTCGGACGTGAACCTCACCGTGTTCGACGTGACCGGCCGGGTGGTGGAGCGCCTGGTCCGGACCGCGGCCGGAGCGGGACTCCACACCGTGGACTGGAACACCTCGGGCCGCCCCAGCGGGATCTACTTCTACCGGCTGCAGGCGGGGAGCCGGGTGGCCACCCGGAAGACGGTCCTGATCCAGCGGTAGTCCTGGCCGCTGCCGGCCCCCTGCGTGCTGGCGGCGATCGAACGGTGAACCTGAAAGAAAACGGGGGGCCGGTGTGTACCGGCCCCCCGTTTCAGCGTATCGACCGGACTACCAGCGCGAGCGCTCGGTCTTGGGCTTCGCCTCGTTGACCTTCAGGCTCCGGCCGCCCATGTCTTGGTTGTTGAGGGCCTGGATGGCCTGGTCGGCGCCCTGGTCCATCTCCACGAACCCGAAGCCACGGGGGGCACCGGTGTCGCGGTCGGTGATCAGGGCGACCGAGGTCACCGTTCCGTATTCGGAGAACAGGGAACGGACGGCATCTTCGGTCGCGTCGAAGGGCAGGTTGCCCACATAGATCTTCTTGGACATGTCTTCCTCTCAAGAGTGCCCGCGGTCTCAAACCGCCGCACCATACTTGGAATGGTTTCCGGAAGGGCCGAAGTCCCGGAAAGGCCGGGAGCCCGGATTGTCCGGAAGGGTGGAACCGGCGTGGTTCCACTCGATTTGGGACACCGGGAATGGGGAAACTCTCGGGAGGCAATTCTGGGAGGAAATCGCTTCTGGAGGTACCTTGCACCTAGCGCACCTGGGAGGAGTCTAGCAGCTCCCGAGGGGATTGGATACAGGCTTTATTCTCCGGCTCCGGGGGCGTCCAGGACCGTTCCCGCCCGCCGGCGCAGCTCCGTGACCCAGTCGAGCACGACCTCAAGCCGGGTGACCGGGGGCAGGGGTGCTTGCCGCACGACCAGGAACCGTCCGTCGGGAGCCACGTCGAAGACGGGAGTGCCGGACACGCTGGCCTCCAGGCTCGGGGGCATGCGGCGTTTGTAGAGGGACTCGCTTCCCAGCGAGTCCTCCCGGACGAAACGGACGTCCACGGGCAGATACGTGTTCGCGAACTCGGGATCGGCGAGGAGGGACGAGTCCTTCTCGTGTCCGCGAAGCAGGACCAGCACCTGGTCCCCCTTCAGGAAGCGGGGCAAATCGTCGGGCGTCGCGCGGAACACCATCGGCTGTCCTTCCGACTTGTAGACGGCCGTGAAGCTGACGAGTGAGACCCGGTTTCCGGTAAAGTCGCCGGTGTACACCGTGTCCACCGCGACCGTCGCTTTCGTGAAGGGTAACAGCGGGCTGTGGGGGAACTTGTGCTTGTAGAGGTCCGAGAAGCCGGTGTGCAGTTCCACCACGCGACCGCGGATGAGGCCGACGGAGGCCCCATCGTATCGGGTCAGATAGAACGTTGCACGAGCCGGGAAGTCGCGTGGAGTCCCGATCCCGGGGGATGCCCACGCCGGGCCGACCCCTGCCCAGGACGAAGCGGCCCCGAGAAGAACCGTGCTGAGCACGAACACCGTCCTGCGCATCACTCCGGGGATTTCCTCCGGGTGCGGGGTGAGAGGGGAGACGCGCCCCGATAGTAGCACGGGGCCGGGAGAGGACCCCCTCCCCGCTACAGCCGCGCCACCGCCTGCTTGCGCTTGAGCTGGAGCACCCGCACGTCGGGATCCACCACCACCTGCTCGGGAGGGAAGCCGCAGTGGAGGGTCAGGGTCCTCGATTCCCCGGTCCCCAGGATCACCGTGCCGCGGGTGTCGTGGTAGTCGGGATTCGGAGTGTAGGCGTCCGTCACCCTCCCGGAGTCCGGCGGGAGCCACCGCTTCCCCGCGACGGCCGCCACCTCGATCGGCATGGCGCCGGTCCCGATGTTGGTGACGGTGGCCGTCACGTCGTAGCCGTCTCCGGCCTTCTTCCGATCGGCCGTGACCGTGTACTGGGGCATCGCCTTGTCCTCGAACCACTCCTTGACGAAGGCGTCGTAGGCGACGGGATCGGGGGCGTACGGGCGCATGGCGGCCACGAAGTCCTCCAGCGCGGGGTGGTCCCGGCTCTGGCTCCAGGTGTTGAAGAAGTGCCGGTAGGCGGGGAGCGCCCGGTCCCGGCCCAGGAAGTCGTAGAGCATCCAGAAGACCCAGCCGCCCCGGTCGTAGATGACGGTGGTGTCCGAGGGGCGCTTCCCGTCCACGTCGTACATGGGCCGCTCCTCGTTGGGGCGGCGCCGATTGTTGTACCGGTCCTCGATCCCCTTGGCGAACTCCATGCGCCCCCGGGGGCCTTTCATCTGCTCGAAGAGGAGGAGGGTGGAGAAGTGCGCCATCCCCTCGCTCAGAAAGTCCCCGCCCGGGCCGTCGGGCGGGGTGAGGATGTTCCCCCACCACTGATGGGCGCTCTCGTGGGCGGTCACCAGGAAGGTGGCGTCGGTCTTGGCGTTGTTCCGGGTCAGGAAGCCGATCTCCTCGCTGAAACTGATGTTGGTCCCGAACCCCTGGGCGTATCCGGCCAGGGCCGGGAACTCCGACAGCTTGAGTTCCTTCCAGGGGTAGGGGGCGAACCACTTCGAGTACCACTCGCGGGCGGCGTCGAGGGTCGCGGACATCTCGTCGATGTTGTAGGGGTGGTGCGCGCTGTAGAAGATCTCGGTGCCGTGGCCGCGCTTCACCTTCCAGCGGCCGCAGACGATGTTCAGGATCTTGACCGGATGGTCGGTCTGCCAGACCTGGGTCCGCCAGCCGCCGGAAACCGAGTCGCTCACGCACACGCCCACCGAGTTGAGGGTGTAGGCCGCGGGGGCGGTGATGGAGATGTGGGCCGGGAACCAGGCGGTGGCTCCGTAGCCGGCGCGGGTGATGCCCTTCCAGTAGTCCCGGCGGTAGCGGCGCGGTTCGGTGTGGTTCTTCTTGGTCTCCCCGACGTTCTCCATGTAGCCGAGGACGGGGGCGAAGCTGGGGTTGAAGCCGGTCAGCACCACGCCGGAGGGGAGGATGAACTCGTCGGTGGGGCCCCCGTTCTTGGTCACCCCGCCCGGAAAGCGCCCGTCGTACGTCCAGCCGATGGAGAGGCTGTCGCCGGGAGCCAGGGGCCGGGGCGGCGTGAAGACGAAGAGGTGCTGGCTGTCCTCGGGTTCGTAGTCCTCGCCGTTCAGGGTCCACGAGAGATGCCGCCAGAAGAACCCGCCGGTGAGCGGGATCTGCTCAATCGACTTCTCCAGGGGGTTCTTCAGGGTGAAGGAGCCGGTGCTCTTGATCCAGTGCCGGGCCGGGTCCAGCTTCACGTCCGCCTGCACGGCGGCGATGTCGGGGAGGGGCGCGTTGATCCAGGTCTTCAGGTTCTTGGCCCAGTAGTCGTGGCCGGCCTTCTTGATCGCCCCGCCGCCGAGTCCGGCGTGCACCTGGAAGACCAGGGCCACGCACAGGCCCAGGGGAACCACCGCCCAGGGGAGGAGTTTGACCCCGGACAGGGCCAGCCGGCCGGGGTAGAAGCGGTGGACGGTCTGTACCGCGTCGGCGCCGCGCCGGCGGAAGAGCTTCACCGCCAGCACCGCGAAGAGGACGCCGAAGGCGAGCACCATGAGCCGGTTTAGGACGACGGCCACCCGGTCCGTCTCCATAAACCCCAGGTCGCTCCAGTGGACGGCCCCCCACAGAGGCCAGTTCCCCGCCCAGCTCACGTGGTTGGTGAGGGCGCGGAACCCGGTGAAGATGAGGAGTCCCAGGCCCAGGCCGTAGGCGCCGTAGCGGTTGCCGGCCAGGGCGTAGGCGAAGGTCACAAAGGCGGCCCAGGCCAGGAAGGTGGGGATGAGGAGCAGGCCCCAGACCAGGAGGTACGGCGTGAAGGAGAAGGGCACGGTGTGCTGGATGAGGAGGGCGACGGCGCAGCCCACGAGCGAGGCGGCCAGCACCAGGACGGCCACGATGCTGTTGGCCAGGGCCTTGCCGAAGAGGAAGGCCCCGGTGCGGAGCGGGGTGGCGAAGAGGATCTGGGAGAAACCCGACCCGCGTTCCCGCTCCAGGGATTCCACGATGTAGAACATGAGGAGCAGGCAGACCAGGGTGGTGCTCTGGTTGGCCACCTCGGCCGCGGTGAGCCCGGGGGTGAGGAGAACCGGCGTGTCGAAGGCTCCGGTGAACACCAGCGCGCTCCCCAGGCATTGCAGGAGGATCAGGGGAACGAAGATGTAGAGGCCGGCCTGGTGGCGCAGTTCCCGCAGCTCCGAGCGGACCACGGCGTTCACGCTGGAGAGGAATCCTGGGACCCGGCTCTGCATGTCCAGGGCCCGGATGGCGCCGGCCGGGGCCTCGGTCCAGGCCGCCGGATCCTCGATGCGCCGGGGCCGCCGCCGCCACCACCACCGCTTGGCCGCCACCGGCCCGCGCATGGACTGGGCCACCGCCCGCTGGGTGAGGAACACAGAGCCCAGCCCCGCCACCAGCAGCCACGCCCGGTTCAGCCAGAAGAGGCCGTCGTAGGGCACGCGGGCCGTGTTGTAGAAGTCCACTCCCCGGTCCACCTTGAGGTAGGTCTCGTTCAGCCACCGGTTCCCCGCGGGGTCGATCACCTGGAGCACGCGGTTCAGGCCCAGGCTCAGCCAGGAGGGGGACCAGGTCCACAGGAAGAACGCGCAGACGAGAAGGGTGGCCACCGGGAGCACGAAGACCATCACCGCGCTCCGCGACTTCTCGCCGATCAGCATGGAGAGGCCCGTGTAGAAGACCGCGAAGGGAAACCCGATGCGAAAGACCGGGGTGAGATAGGCGGCGGGGGAGAAGGGGCCGCGAATATCGGTGGCGCCGGCGTTGGGGACCACGTGGTTGAAGAAGGCGTCGGCTGCGGCCTGGAAGACCATCAGGATCAGGAAGGCGCCGAGCACCGCCGCGAACCGTCCCCAGACGTACTCGGCGGGTCTGAGCGGCGTGGAGTGGAGGAGAACGTCCACCCGGGTCTCCCGGTCGCGAAGCAAGCAAAGGCCGGCCGCGGCCGCGATGAAGAAGGCGTAGTAGAGAAGGGTCAGGTAGGTCATGGTCTGGGTCTGGGCGAACTCGGAGGTGATCCAGGCCTTGGTCCCACCCACGCTGGTGTCGCCGGAGGAAATGGTCATCTGGCCGCTGGCGAGACCGAAGGCGGTCAGCGCCAGGATGATGGCGAGAACGATGAAGAGCGGGCGCCGGAAGGAGTGTCCGAACTCGACATTGAAGGAGGCGGCAAGCCGGGCCGCGCTCACGGCCGGGCGACCTCGGCCTCGGCGGTGGAGGCGGCGGCGGCGCCATCGCTCACCGGCGCCCGGTGGCCAGGCAGGGAGCCGAGGCGCATGAGGGCCAGGTAGGCGTCCTCCAGGGTGACCGGAGCCGGCAGGAACCCGGGCGGGGGAGCGCCGGAGGGGTCGTAGATCCGGGCCCGGTTCCGGCCCTCGACCAGCAGCGCCTGGGTCACCGTGCGCTTGGCCCCCAGGCCGGGAAGATCGGCCGGGTCCACGGTGCCCTCGAAGATGTGGCCGTCGAGGGCCGCCCGCGCCTCGCCCGGCGTGGTGAGGGCCAGGAGCCGCCCCTCCCGGATCACCGCGAAGCGGGGGCAGAGAACGGCCACGTCCTCCACGATGTGGGTGGAGAGGAGCACGATGCGGTCGACGGCGAGTTCCGAGAGGAGGTGGTAGAAGCGCAGGCGCTCCTCCGGGTCCAGCCCGGCGGTGGGCTCGTCCACGATGATGAGACGCGGGTCGCCGGCGATGGCCTGGGCGATTCCCAGCCGCTGGCGCATGCCGCCGGAGTAGTTCTTCACCTTCCGGCGGGCGGCGAAAGTCAGGTTGACCCGCTCCAGAAGGGAGGCCACCAGCTGCTTCCGGCCCCGGGGCCCGGTCACCCCCTTGAGCACCAGGAGGTGGTGGAGCATGGCCTCGCCCGAGAGGTGGGGATAGAAGCCAAACTCCTGGGGCAGGTATCCGAGCCGCGGCCACAGCCACCGGGGATCCTCGAGGATGTCCACGCCGTCCAGGGTGACCGTCCCCGAGGTCGGCTCCAGGAGACCGGCCAGGATCTTCATGAAGGTGGACTTGCCGGCGCCGTTGGGTCCGAGGAGCCCGAACATGCCGGAGGACACGTCCAGATCGACTCCGTTCAGGGCGGTGACCGGACCGGGATAGACCTTGGTGAGACCGCGCGTGCTGAGCACGAGACACTCCTTCCGGGTTGGGGACTTGGGCCGGCGTGCCGTGGCCCGCGGGCGGCGGCACCGCGGCCGGTCATGGGAACATGTACGAGGGGAGGTTGGATAGGGTTGCAGGGGATGGCCCCGTGGCCCGGACCGTCCGGGGACGGGGAGGCAGGGGCCCGTGGGGCGGGAGGCGGCGGGGTGTACACTCTTTCCTGCCCCGGACCGTCCCCCGGGGACTCGAACCCGGAGGACCCATGATCCGCATCCGCCGCGCCGCCGAGCGGGGCCGTGCCGACCACGGCTGGCTCGACACCCGGCACACCTTCTCCTTCGCCGACTACTTCGACCCGGAGCACATGAGCTTCCGGAGCCTGCGCGTCCTGAACGAGGACCGGGTGCAGCCGGGGAAGGGCTTTCCGTCCCACCCCCACCGCGACATGGAGATCCTGACCTACGTCCTGGAAGGATCCCTGCAGCACCGGGATAGTATGGGCAACGGCTCCGTGATCCGTCCCGGCGAGATCCAGCGGATGACCGCCGGGGCCGGGGTGGTCCACAGCGAGTTCAACGCCTCGGCCACCGAGCCGGTCCACTTCCTGCAGATCTGGATCCTGCCCGAGGCCGCGGGCCTGGAGCCCGGCTATGAGCAGAAGACGTTTCCCGAGGGGGCACGCCGCGGCCGGCTCTGCCGGGTGGCTTCCCGGGAAGGGGGGGACGGAGCGGTCCGCATCCACCAGGACGCGGCCGTCTACGCTGCCCTTCTCGAGCCCGGTGAACGGGTGGAACACCCCCTGGCCGCCGGGCGGGGGGCATGGGTGCAGGTGGCCGGGGGCGGGCTGGCCATGAACGGCGAGCTCATGGCGGTGGGGGACGGGGCCGCGGTGACCGACACCCCGGCCCTGACCCTGGGGGACGCGGTCACGGGGACGGAAGTCCTGCTGATCGACCTGGCGTAGCACGCTGCTAGACGGGAGGCTTAGAATATCCTCATGAACCGCACGCTGACCTATCCCGACACCGTCCAGGAGACCTACGAGCGGCTCCAGGCCGCCCTGGCCGACGTGGTGCCCGATTTCGAACTCCGGGCCAAGGCGGAGCTCGCGGTCGAGATCAACCGGCTCAAGCGCGAGAAGAACGCGCTCATCCTGGGGCACAACTACATGGAACCGGTGCTCTTCCACTCGGTGCCCGACGTGACCGGCGACTCCCTCTACCTGAGCCGGGTGGCCGCCCAGGCCGAGGCCGACATCGTCGTCTTCTGCGGGGTCCGCTTCATGGCGGAAACGGCCAAGATCCTGAACCCGTCGCGCAAGGTTCTCCTTCCCAGCGCCAAGGGGGGGTGCTCCCTGGCCGCCAGCATCACCGGGGACGACGTCCGGAGGCTGAAGGCGCGCTATCCAGGGGTTCCCGTGGTCACCTACGTCAACACCTACGCCGACGTGAAGGCGGAGTCCGACTACTGCGTCACCTCCGGGAACGCGGACGCCATGATCGAGCACCTGCGGAAGCTGGGCCACGAACGCATTCTCTTCCTCCCCGACGAGTACCTGGCCGGCAACGTGGCCCGCACCACCGGGCTTCCCCTGCGGGTAGCGGACCCGGAGGGGAACGGCGGCGGCGAGGACGCGGTGCGCGAGGCCATCATTGGTTGGGGCGGCCGGTGCGAGGTCCACGAGCAGTTCACGGTGGAGGACATCGCGAACGTCCGGAAGCAGTTCCCGGACGTGGTGGTCCTGGCCCACCCCGAGTGCAGTCCGGAGGTGGTGGCGGCCAGCGACTACTCGGGCAGCACCACCGGCATGATCCGCTACGTGGAGGCCATGAAGTCCGGGCGCTACCTGTTGCTCACCGAATGCAGCATGGGGGACAACATCGCGGCCAGGAACCCGGACCGGGAGATGGTGCGTCTCTGCAGTGTCCGCTGCCCCCACATGAACGAGATCACCCTGGAGGACACCCTGGAGTCGCTGCGGCAGGAGCGCTACGAGATCGACGTGCCGGAGCCGATCCGCAGCCGGGCCCGAGTAGCCCTGGACCGGATGATCGAGATAGGCTGAACCCTACCAGTAGCGCTCGTAGTGGACGTCCACCCGCTGACCTCCCGGCTCGGCGTGGAAGCCGGCTTCCTCCAGCAGCTCCACCATGCCCGGCGCC
>Ga0307424_1000442_pt1 | contig 22190 bp, 17 predicted proteins | sample SalMarWE160320MG_FD_202157 | JGI IMG/M metagenome (GOLD analysis project Ga0307424, IMG submission 202157) | Salt marsh sediment microbial communities from the Plum Island Ecosystem LTER, Massachusetts, United States - WE1603-20 | ecosystem: Environmental > Aquatic > Marine > Intertidal zone >... | reverse complement strand
TCAACACGCCAGATGCCGAAGGCTAGTCGCTAGCTCCTCATCGGAAACATGGGTATAGATCGTGGTCGTGAGCGGGCTCACGTGCCGGGCGAACCGCTGGGCGAGGAAAAGATCCCCGGAGGCCCGGTAGAGGTTCGTGACCGCCGTGTGGCGTAGGGCGTGGAGGGGATAGAGGCGATCGAACCCGGCCCGGACCTGCCAGACCTTGAACGCCACCTGGACCCGGCGCTTGGACAGTCGGACCCCGGACTGATTGGCAAAGACGGGAGCCCGTGGTTCGAGATCCTCGCCGGCCCGGATCTTGTAGTCCCAGAAGCGCTGCAGCTTGGGCTCCAGGGCGTCGGGGAGAAACACGTCCCCGGCACGGCCGTTCTTGGCGATCTCGCGCCGGAGGCGGATCCGACCACGAGGCGAGCCGTCCGAGAAGAACACGTCCCCCACGTTGAGTCCGACGATCTCGGCGAGCCGGAGGCCGGTGCCGAGGGCCAGGGAGAAGAGCAGGTGGTCTCGTGGATGGGCCGAGGTGGCTAGGAGCAAGGCTTCCTGCTCAGCTCGGGTCAGGCTGGGTGGCGAGAGGTAGGGCATGGGGACATTGGGCAGCCGCGAGCGCGGAACATCAAGCTAGATGTTGTCTCGCGCCAGTTTCCATCACTGGTCAGTGCGGTACTTGCTCTTGAGCATTCCCCACGTCGTATGCCGGACAGGAACGGGACCACATCCAGGGATCGGGTAGACACCCAGGGGGCCTGCGATGTGGGTGATGGCTGGCGAGTCCTGGTGCAGGTGAAAGTCCCCGCTCAGGGTGTCGCAGAAGGCGGGGTCGGCCACGATGTTGCCGTTCGTCTGCCACCAAGTTGGGCAGTCGCCGACGCCATCCCCACCGACGTTTTGCCACGCCAGATTGTTCTGAATGGTTGGCGTTGCTCCGTTCCCGCACCAGATGCCACCGCCCTTCAAGTTGAAGGCGATAATGTTCTTTTCGACCAGAGGACTGCCCGGTTGATCGAGCACGATTCCGGCCCCGTAGGTTCCAGTGGCCCCGTCCCCGGTGTTCTGCACGATCGTGTTGTGGTGAATCCAGGCGTTGGTCTCCCAGGTAAAGATCCCGCCGCCGCTGTTTCCCGTGCCCTCGCGCCCATCAGCTATATTGCCGGCAATGAGGTTCCAGGAGACTTCGACCTCAAGGGTACCGATGTCGCCGACGTGCCAGACGTAGATGCCGCCCCCGTGGTCGCCGGCCCGGTTGTGGATCACGGTGTTGCCGCGGATCACGGCGCCGTTCTCGAAGCTGCGGTAGTAGATCCCCCCGCCATCGCCGCTGATAGCCTCGTTGTCGGCGATGTGGTTGTCAACTATATCTGGTATCATGCGTTGCAAAGTTCCGACGCCCCCCGCGAGATTGTTAGCAACATTCCCAGTTATGGTGTTCCCTTGAATCAACGGATACCAGGGGTAGAACGTATCAGCTGAACACCAAATCCCCCCACCACTCTGAACGGGTCCGTTTCCAGTAATCACATTCCCCAAGATGGACGGTTGTGAAGAGTGGATAATAACCCCACCATTGCCACCTGTGATTCGCATACCTTCGAGGATTGCAGATCGGCTTACAACAGCATCAAAGGTGACGGCCCATGTTCCGATTCCCGTTGCATCCAGCGTGGTAACGTCTGGTCCGCTCGAGCTGCGAACAACAATGATTTTCCCCTGGAAGTTGATGGCCTCGCGGTAAGTGCCTGGGTAAACAAGAACTGTATCGCCGGCAGCAGAACTGTCGATCCCCGCCTGAACGGTGGGTGCGTCTCCTGAGCCGTCCTCCAGGACGTTCCAGGTCCGGGCCTGGGCAGTGGCGGCCAGGCAGAGGAGGAGGGCGACCACGAGGGTTGGTTTCATACCGATATTCTACACGAAGCGATCAGAGGCACCACGGGAGGGACCTTCTCAACAGGTAATGCCGCGAATGCCGTCCATGAGCTCCTGATCGGAAGGATGGGTGTACAAGGTGGTCGTCAGCGGACTGACGTGCCGGGCAAACCGCTGGGCGAGGAAGAGGTCCCGGGAGGCCCGGTAGACGTTCGTCACTGCGGTGTGGCGTAGGGCGTGGAGCGGGTAGAGGCGGTCGAACCCGGCCCGGACCTGCCAGACCTTGAACGCCACCTGGACGCGGCGCTTGGAGAGCCTGGCCGCGGATTGGTTGGCGAAGAGGGGAGCCCGAGGTCCGAGACACTCGCCGGCCCGGACCTTGTAGTCCCAGAACCGCTGCAGCTTGGGCTCCAGGGCATCGGGCAGGAACACGTCCCCGGCCCGGCCGTTCTTGGCAATCTCACGTCGCAGGCGAATCCGACCTCGAGGCGTGCCGTCCGGGAAGAACACATCCCCCACATCGAGCCCGACGATCTCCGCAAGCCGGAGGCCAGTGCCAAGGGCCAAGGAAAAGACCAGATGGTCCCTGGGGTGGGCCGAGGTGGTCCCGAGCAGGGCTTCCTGCTCGGCTCGGGTCAGGGTAGGGGGCGACAGGTAGGGCATGGGCCCATTGGGTAGCCCCGGGGCCCGAACATCAAGGCCGAACCCACCGGAATGAAAGCGCAATGAAGACGCGGCTACTTCATTGATCGGTGCGGTACTTGCTCTTGAGAATCCCCCAGGTCGTGTGGCGAACCGGGACGGGTCCGCAGCCGGGGATCGGGTAGACGCCCAGCGGCCCGGCCACGTGGGTGATGGCTGGTGAGTCCTGGTGCAGGTGGAAGTCGCCGCTCAGGGTGTCACAGAAGGCCGGGTCGGCGACGATGTTGCCGTTCGTTTGCCACCAAGTTGCGCAGTCTCCCACCCCGTCGCCGCCTGCGTTTTGCCAGGCCAGGTTGTTCTGAATGGTGGGAGTAGCGCCGCCCACACAGTTGATGCCTCCTCCCTGGGTCGAGTAGGCGATAATGTTCTTCTCGATGAGGGGGGTTCCTATCCGTTCGATGCCGATGCCACCGCCCAGGGTGTTGGCGGTCCCCCCGCCCTCGTTGCCCACGATCGTGTTGTGGTGAACCCAGGCATTCGTCTCGATCAGGTGGATGCCGCCCCCACTTACACCGGTGATCGCGCTCCCGTGTGCCACGTTGTAGGCCACCAAGTTCCAGCTGATCTCAACCTGGAGAGCCGGGGGAGGACTGCCGACAAGGGCGACGTAGATGCCGCCCCCGTGGTCGCCTGCCCGATTGTTGATCACGGTGTTGCCACGAATCACCGCGCCGTTGTCGAAGCTGCGATAGTAGATGCCACCCCCGTCTCCGCTCATGGCGTCATTATTGGCGATGTAGTTGTTCACTAGTTCAAGAACCATACGTTGCTGCGTGCCCACACCGCCTGCCAGACTGCCTGCCTGATTATTGGTAATGGTGTTTGCTTCGATCAGCGGATACCAGGGGAAAAAGGTACCTGCACCGCACCAGATACCCCCGCCGTTTTGGGTGTTGTCATTTGCCGTAATGACGTTGTCGATCACGGAAGGCTGGGAATCAACGACCAGAACACCGCCATTTCCATGCGTAATCGTGAAGCCTCGGATGACCGCACTCCGGCTCTCACCCGACTCGAAAGTCACCACTCGCCTGCTTAACCCAGTGGCATCAAGTGTCGTCGCTTCGGGACCACTCAGGCTCCGAACAACAATGACCTTCCCCTGGAAGTTGATAGCCTCGTGGTAAGTACCTGGGTAGACGAGAACCGTGTCGCCGGCAGCAGAACTGTCGATGCCCGCCTGGACTGTTGGTGCATTCCCGGAGCCGTTCTCCAGGACGTTCCAGGTTCGAGCCAAGACAGGAGTAGCTACGAACAGGCCCAAAGCAAACATCTGAGGGGCAAGCAACCGACTGGCTCTCATGATTACAACCGATTATAGCACACGGGCAAGATCGAGCTGGCATCATCACTAGATCGGAATCGTCGGGAAAGCAGTGGGGATTGACAAGGTCCTCCAGGCAAGATCATATTAGAAGTCTTCATAGGGCTGCACCGCTTGGTCCAATCTGACACTCCTTCTCTGGGGGTAAGGATCATGCTCACCGCTCGGGCCGTTTCCTGTTATCACATTCCCGATAATCGAAGGTTGAGAGTTGAGAACAATGATGCCCCCCGCTCCACCTGTGATCGTGAACCCTGTCAGGACAGCGGTTCGGCTCTCCCCCGAGTTGAACGTAACCACGCGGGTATCCAAACCGGTAGCGTCCAATATGGTCACCGTGACGCCGCTGAGACTTCGAAGAATGATCCCTTTGCCGAGGAAGTTGATGGCCTCATGGAACGTCCCCGGCCCCACCAGCACCGTGTCCCCCGCCGCTGCGCTATCGATGCCCGCCTGAACGGTGGGCGCGTCGCCGGAGCCGTCCTCCAGGATGTTCCACGTCCGGGCCTGGGCATTGGCGCGGACAAGTAGGTTCAGGGCAATGAGGTAGACTGCTAGGGGCAGAAGCTGGCGGATTCGCATGGCTAAGCTCATTATAACACGGAGAGTTTGGGGGCGCGTGGCTCTTCAGAAGAGCTGAATGGTCGGGAACACCTCAGAGCTTGACGGCCTTTCTCTGTCGGCAGATAGTGAAGCCAACTTCATTTGGGCTGCAACGGAGACAAGCCAAACAAATCAGCATCCTGGGGGTGCGGCCATGATTCGATCAGCCCGTTCCTTTTGTTCTTCCTTCTCGGTCGTCCTGCTCCTGTTCACGTGGCTTGCAGTCGCTTCAGCTGATGAAAGCCTCATCGTAGATTTCAGCGATACACTCGGGACAGCAGGAGACCCGGTCGCGTCTGGCGTACATGGGGGATGGGTTGACAATGCTCCCGATAGTTCTCTCTACCCCATTAAACCTGCCGCCGCCAGAGTCGGAATGCAGGGGCCTGGGTTTTGGCAGCGAGCTGACTCTGCGGGGGCCATTGTAGTCATAGGGCTTAGTAGGTCGCTCATCGAAGGAGGATACTGGCAAAACCCTTGGGAGGTAGAATGCGGGGATTCGGCGGGGACGATGAGCGAATGGATTGATCATGCGTTGGAGTGGGCAAGTTGGGTAGACAGTGTGCGCGCAGCCCACGAGGGCAGGATCGAGATCCACTATGAACTTTCTAATGAACCCGACCTTGAGGAGTATTGGCACCCAAATGCTTGCTGGAATCCTGTCAATCTATACTTGGACCTGTGGGACGCTGTTGTAGACACCATTCGTAGGGTAGATTCTGAGGCGATTATTACAGGGCCATCTCTATCTGGAGGAATTTGGGGATATCGAAACGCCGGATCGACGGGAATAACGATGGAGAATTTTCTAAACCACTGTCAAGCGGCTGGTACCCTGCCTGACATTTTGGGGTGGCATGATCTGGCCTACTCGGAGCCGGAAGACCCGGATTACGTGGAGACCGGCAGCCCGGTGGACACAACCAGGAACCTGTACGCTCAGATCATGCAGGCGCGAGGCCTGATGTACGATGTGTTGAGCGATTCCAGTGCTCTCCCGGTAGAGATTAACGAAGCGTTGATGTGGGACGTATACATGATTCCAGGCGTTATCGTACGCGAGTATGCCCTGGCGGAGAAGGCTAGATGGGATGGATTAGATCTTAGATTTGCAAGTCGCACGTTCTGGGACGATCCTTGCGTAGAGGTTCCCTCGGGACAGCAGGGAAAGTTCCTCGCGGGGCTGTTGAACCCAGGGTGGCCAGCATATTGTCCAGGATCAGTTCACCTTGCGAGACGGTACGCTTGGTGGGCGTACAGGTGGTACGCGGATCTCACGGGTCAATTCGTCCGCTGTGACCCGACGGGGAAACTCGATGCCTTGGCGAGCTATGATGCTGATGATCCAGAGCTGGGAGCACCCGTCGGCCGAGTTGTGATAGGGCGGTTCAAATCGGGCGTACAAGAAGATCTCTCAATTCACTTGAAGAATATCGATCCCAACCTGGTCGTGAACGAGGCAGTTCACGTAGCCATTACAAGAATCTACGGAGCCCAGGAAAGTCTCTTTGTCGCCCGGAATGGCCTTGGACCCGGGGACTTGAGCAGCATCAGCAGGAATTACTTGGTGGAAGGAGATTCGGTCGTGGTGAACGTCGATGCAAGTGACTTCGAGCCGGGGGACGCCCTGAGCGTCGTGCTGACCCGGATCACGCCGCAGGTCACCATCGCGCCGGGGAACTTCGAAGACGTCGAGGCCGCCATCCAGGCCACGGAGGTGGGGAACTACGCCGTCGTTGAGCCCGATACGGTAACTGGGAACCCGTGGCAGGAGGATCCGATTGCCCTCAAGAACGGCGTAAGGGTCATTGTGCAGGCTGGTACTTCACCAGCAGTAACATCTACCGGTGACACGGTTCTGGTATTTCCCGACAACGCGAATGCCTTTACGACGGTGGAGGGACTAACCATTCTCGGCGGTCCGACAACCACGAACCTGGTGATACTCCGGGGCAAGGGAGGTTTGCGAAACTGCACGATTGCAGCGGATAGCAGCGATCTTAGCTACGGCTACGGTATTCTGGTCGAAGGAGGAACCGGGTTCATCGACAGTTGTACTGTGGATCTCTCAGACGTCTCCGGCCCCTGCGACGGAATCTACTTGCAGGGAAGCGACATCGAGATGGGGCACACCACGTTGGTCGGAAACTCCGATGTTTCCTATGGTATCGAGGGCGGGAGTACCGGAGCGAATCACGTGTACGACTGCACGGTCCTGGGCACCCAGACCGGTATTCGGGTCCGGGGCACGATGACGGTCGAGCACAGCACGGTCGAAGGCTGTTCCGCCTACGGGATCTACGGCGATGACTCCCACACCTCGCTGGTCACGAACTGCATCGCAGCCAATACGGGCCAAGCCAGCATCCAGATGACCTATGCCTCGCAGACGGCCAACTACTGCATCGGAGAGCAAGGGGTCATTATCTACACGGGAACGGGGAACCAGGTCGAGGATCCGCTCTTCTGCGGGGCCGGCGAGTACACGCTCCGAGCCGACTCCTACGGCAACCCGGACAACAACCCGAGCGGAGAGCTGATCGGAGCCTATCCGGTAGCGTGCTTGTTCGGCAGCTTGGCGCGGGACGTGTCGTGGGACGGAGGGAAGCCTGCCTTGCCCGTCCTGGGCGACGTGACGGTGTCTTCCGCGAGGACGTTGACGTTAACGAGTGGAGCCCGGCTCGAGTTCGCCAAGGGAGACAACCAGGGATCCGGGAGCGACTACGAGAAATCGGAGCTGATCATCAACGGCACGCTGGAGATCGACGGCGGGGGCGTCGTCCTGACTTCGGGGGCATCCCCGGACTCGGCGGGCGACTGGTGGGGGGTCCACGTCGGGGGGACCGCGACGATCGACTCGGTCACGGTCGAGGACGCCGTTTATGGAGTCTACTTCGATGATGGGGCGGGATCGCTCACGCACAGCACGCTTCAGAACAACGACAACGCGGACGTGATGTGTGCGAACACCTATTCGGGACCTGTTCTGATTGAAGACAACGTGATCCACGCCCATGGGGCGAGAGGCATCTTCCTTAACTATGCCGACAGCGTGACGGTCCGAGGCAACACGATTACGAACAACCCTCCGATCGGGATCGATATCTCCGGCCTCACGGTCTTTCCGTTTCACGAGATCCTGATCGAGGGGAATACGATCCAGGGCGGAACCCCGAAGGTGAACAAGGGCATCAAGATGTACGGGGAAGGTCCGAAGTTCCGGGGGAACACGATCAAGGACTGGCAATACGGCGTCTATATCGAGGCCGGAGGCCCGGTCTTCGGGATTCAGGACTCCTCGGGCTCGGGCGATCTCATCACGAACAACCAGGTGGGCGTTCTGGCCAGCGGAGACACGGCGGAGGTGATCATCCGGGAATGCGACATCGTCAACGGAAGCACCGGGGTGATCACGCGCTCGGCAGGGACGGTGGACCTCGGCACTGGCCTGCACGGGCAGAACGTAAAGCGTGGTAACAACAACCTGAGTGGCAACTCCACGTACTGTATTTGGAACAGGAACACTGGCGACGAGTATCTCCTAGCGCACTTCAATTACTTTGGCCCGTGCAGCGAAGGCGGGATCCCGCCATTGTGTTGGGAAGGAAACGTGGAAGTGGATGGGGCGCTGTGTACGGCACCAGCCAGCGTGTCGCTGGGGAGGGAGCTGGTGACGGGTGAGCCCAAAGGGCTCCTGGTGGGAGGGTTCGCGCCGAACCCGCTTCGGGGTGATGGGCAGATCTACTTCTCGCTGCAGGAGGGAGTCGGGAAGCCGTCGGTTCAGGTGTATGACGTGGCCGGGCGCCTGGTGTGGGACTTCGTGGGAACGGAGGTCGGGCCCGGGGAACACCGCATCCCGTGGGACGCGGTAGGGAAGGCCGGCCAGAGGCTGGCCAGCGGGATGTACTTCATCCGGGTGGTGGTGGGCGATGAGCGTCAGACGGTCAAGGTCCTGGTCACCCGGTGAATCGAGGAGGCGTTATGAAGGCGATGACGGCGATGGTTCTGGTCATGGGGCTCGCGGCGAGCGGCTCCTGGGTCCAGGCCGACGTGCTGGAGGTGAGTCCCACGGAGGCGGTGGTGGTGCCGGCCACAGGCGACCAACCCACGCAGGTGGGGCTGAAGTTCGACTTCGCGGCGATGCGCCAGGGGGATGGGAGGCGCATCGACATGGCCCGGCTGGAGTGGCCCGTGGGGGCGCCGGCGGCGACGGACCTCCTGGAGTTCGAGAGCTTCGCCGCGACTGTGACCTGGACGAGCAGCTCGGTCGCTCTCGGGCAAGCCTCCTTGCAGAAGGGGGACCGGAGGAAGGACGGTCTGATCGCCCCGCGGGACTCGGGCACCGAGGCGGTGGTTCTGACCGTGGACGTGACCGACCTGGTTGCAGCCTGGGTCTCGGGCAAGGTCTCCAACGACGGGCTGGTCCTGACCACCCAGGACGTGAGCGCGGCCAGGCTCGAGAGCGCCCTGAGCGCAGCGAAGCTCAAGGTCTGGTACGGGTTTCACCGGCCGGCGAGTAGTGGGCAGTAGCCTCGGTCTGTCGCGGGTTGGGGCCGCCGGGAGGATGGAACCATGAATCGGGGCGGGTTCTCCTGGAAACGGTTCCTCGGAGTCTCGGGGGCCAAGGCCCGGGTCTCGAGGAAGCTCGGGATCCCGCTCACCCGGAGCGGCCGGCAGCGGAAGATCGGGCGGGCGGTGACCGGCGGCGGGTGCCTGCTCCAGCTCGTGCTCCTTCTGGCCGTCCTGGCTTGGCGGATCGGCTAGCCGGCCCGGGATCCCACTGGAGGGGCAGCCTCGGTACCCAAACGGATGCCTAGTAGTTCGAACCACAGTACCCCTGAGAGCGCCACAGACGCGATCTGAGGCCCGATCCCCCCTGGGTCCGGCTCCTGGGGCGTCCGAACCGAGACCCTAGGCCTCGTCCCGGGATCAAAAACGTTCCCTCGGACCCCCTCTAGGGCCCGAAAAGGGGCATGGCCCCTCGCGGACATGGCGATCTAGGGGCATCGCCTCTCGCGAAACTGCCCAAAAAGGGGCATCGACTTCGCGGTTTCGGGGATTGATGCCGTTTTGCGACTACGCCTGTAGATGACCTAAGCCTTTGAATCTTCGAAGGTAAGGGGAACGATCCTTCCCCTGCAGGTCCCAGGGAGGCGAAAATCTGGGCCAAATCCTGCCCATGAAATGCCCATTGGGTGCCCCGGAGCCGGCCAGGATGCCCCCGAGCTGCCCCCCGGGGAGCACTCGACAATGCGTCTTTGGGTCGGAAGACGACTTGTTGATTGCGTGAGGTCCCCCCAAGTAGTGTCCAGCCATGTCCCTGCCAGACGTAAGCCTAAGTGAGGGCGTGCTTCTGTTTTTCCTCGGAGGAGTTGGTTGGTTCACCACGAAGGCGGTGATGAAACCGGCCTTTGACCTCCAAGCTCTCTTGAAGGAACTCTGTGAGTTCCTCTGTAGGCACTACGGCACCTTCCACAGTACGCCGGGCGAGTGGTCCACGCAGACAGGTGACTTCATTCGGTACGACGGACAGGAGGAAGAGCTGCTCTCCATTACCACCCAAGTGGAGAGCCTCAGAACGAAGGTAGCCTCTTACAGAAGCCTGGTTCGGCTTCACAGGTTGGTAAGTCTGCTCACAATAATTCCGACACCCGGACAATTGGATGCACTGCAGAATGATCTCAAGGTACTTCCTGCCCTCTACCGACTGTCCCCGCCTTCCACTCAGGACTATCAGGAGATTGGAGAGAGGCTTAAACGGATGCTTAAGATCCTGAACTGTAAGTGCTAACCGGGGAGTGAACCACCGTTTCGAAGCGGCAGCTTCATTACGCTAGTTAGCTGTCGTCTCCGGCACCCTTCAGTGGTTCGCTCGTGCCCAATCGCCACTGTACTGGCCCTTTGTCACTGGTGTCCGGCGTCGAGGCAGTGAGCACTTCGGAACCCATTGATGAGTGGACCCTATCGCCTCAGGACCATGCTAGCGTGGGTGACCTCGTGCGGCCGGACCTGGATGGGGCCTGGAGTTGCCCCGCTTTCGTGGAGCAGTTTCAACTAGCGATCCTCAGTTCACGCTCACGCTCGAAGCGAGCCGGGGACACGTAGCCCAGGGCTGAGTGCCGCCGCCGGGGATTGTACCAGCCCTCGATGAAGTCGAAGACCTCCAGCCTGGCTTCGGCCTGGGTCTGGAACTTCTGGCGATCCAGGAGTTCCGTTTCCAGCGTGGCAAAGAAGCTCTCACACATCGCATTATCGTAGCAGTCTCCGACCGAGCCCATGGACGGCCGGACCCCGGGCTACGACCGGAGCGCACCAGCTCGATCAGGCGTTCCCGGTACCCGGCAGGATAGGTCGGCCTTGGCATCGGAACCTCCAGGCACCATTATGGTGCCAAGTGGTCCACCAAACCGGGTCCACTCAGTTGTTACTCTCTCGTCACCTCTTCCGAAACCAAGTCGAAGACCTCATTCTCCGTACTTTGACTCTTCCAGCAGTGGTTGCACGCGGCCCTGCCTTCGGCAGGGGACCAGTGACAGGCATCGGTGTTCCCGGCCATTGGCTCACGGGTAAAGTACTTTCCCTCCCGATCACGGCCGATCTCGATGATCGATGCATCCCCGTCCGGGGGCACCCTACGAAACTCGACGTGCTCGCACGTTGAATGGAGGAGCCGTACCACACCCTGGTACTTTGAAGGCTCTTCCTTAGAGCTTTGGTCCAAAGTGAAATACTCCATCCTCTGCTCCTTTCTCGGCAACATCACCGAACCGCTGTTGCCTGGCCGAGTCTAGCAGGCCGAAAATGGGGGCAGGAAGACTCCGTGGTGCCTAATGGAGATCCTTGTACTTCTCGTTAATAGCAGAACCAAGCATGAAGAGCGTCAACGACATGAACATGCCAACGAACAGCCAAACCGCTGACCTTGCGAGGACCGTAAGAAGTGCAAAGAGTCCGAGGGAGCCGTAACACGGGATGCTCCAGTAGTGGTACATCCATCGCGTAAGGGCGCCAGGTGACGTAGCTGCGTTGATTGTGGATGACCCTTCTAGGTGTCGGATTTCGAGCTGGAGCTTGCGGCACTCCAGGATGTGCTTTCGTATGAGAATCGGGAGAGTCACGGTTGCAACAAGGGCGCTTGGAACGCCGATAAACCACTTCAGAAAGTCCAGCGTATCGCTACTCACAAACTCCTCCTGTACAGTGACGGTATTCGCCTGACCCTCCCGTTCCCGAGCGTCAACCTGCCGCGCGGAGTCAGCCGTGCTCCCTTACAAGTTCGGCTGGGTACTTTCCGCCAGTAAAGATGTGAATGGATCGCCGAAGGCTTCAGCCCGCCCCAACAGGAGCGGGTTGAGCGACAGGGTCAGTTGTCCGAGCGGTGGATCATAGCGCCTCCTTCGCGGGGGTGACCACAGGCCCCGGCGGTACCTGGAAGGGGCCGATGCCTGCAATCCAGCATGGCGGCTGTCTCCCTAATCGTGATACCTTGCACGCGTTGTCGGACCCTCGGATCCCTCAGAACTTGACACGTGACGACAGGCGAGGACTAGATGGCTGGTAAGCGGAAGACCAAGACGAAGTCGAAACGACCGATCGAATCCTACGAGCACCGCGACAAGCAGCGGGTGAACAACCCCCCGGTTGGCCTGGTGACTCCAGAGACGGACCCGGATGCCGGAGTGAAGAAGACCTACGCCTACGATCCTCACCTGGACCCCCAGCTCGAGTGGGCCGGCAAGGCCGAGCACACCTCGTTCGAGGTCCCGACGGTGTCGCTTCATGTCCACGAGCGAATAGATCCTCGCACGATCATCGAGGCCACGCGGAAACGGAACGGAGATGCTGGCGATCGGCAGCTGGGGATGTTTGAGGTAGAGCGCGAGGAGCCGCTCCGCGAGGCGATTGAGTTCTACAAGCATGCCCACGGATGGACTAATCGCCTGGTGGCGGGTGACAGCCTGCTCGTGATGAACTCGCTCCTGGAGAAAGAGGGCATGGCTGGCAAGGTTCAGATGATCTACATCGATCCGCCTTACGGCATCAAGTACGGCTCCAACTTTCAGCCGTTCGTGAACAAGCGAGACGTGAAGGACGGAAGGGACGAGGACCTGACGGCCGAGCCGGAACAAATCCGTGCGTTCCGCGACACCTGGGAGTTGGGTATCCACTCCTACCTCACCTATCTGCGCGACCGGTTGTTGCTGGCCCGCGAGTTGCTGGATGAGAGCGGGAGCGTGTTTGTGCAGATTGGCGATGACAACGTGCATCGTGCGCGACAGTTGATGGATGAGGTGTTTGGCGACGACAACGCCGTGGCCTTGATCACGTTCAAGAAGACGACGAGCGCTGGCAGTCCCAGTGGAGGTCCGACCCTGATCGCGAGCGTGTCGGACTATCTGGTGTGGTATGCAAGAGATAAGCCCAAGACCAAGTACAATCAACTCTACTTCGAACGTTTAGTCGAAGGCGAGGGAGGCTCTGCGTATACGTGGCTAGAAGAGGAAGATGGTACTCGCAGGCGAATGACTTCTGAGGAAGTCAGTGGGAGGTCGTTGCCGCATGGCGTGCGCGTCTTCACTGCGGATAATCTGACCTCGCAGAGCGGTGTCGATAAAACAAGGTACCAGATTGAGTTGGAGGGACGAACGTTCCGTCCGACGAAGGGCGTCTGGAAGACCAGCAAGGAGGGAATGCAGAGGTTACTCGCCGCTAGACGTCTTCTGCTGGTTGGTAACACCCCCCGGTACGTCCGCTATTTCAAAGATTTCGCTGCAGTGCCGATCTCAAACTTTTGGGACGACACCACGCTAGCCGGGTTCGCCAGCAATAAGCGTTATATAGTTGAAACTAACACCAAGGTTGTGGCTCGTTGCCTCCTTATGACCACCGAGCCGGGTGACCTTGTGTTTGATCCTACCTGCGGATCGGGCACGATGGCGCACGTCGCCGAACAATGGGGTCGGCGGTGGATCACCTGCGACACGTCACGGGTGGCGCTGACGCTAGCGAAGCAGCGACTGATGACTGCCGTGTTCGACTATTACGATCTGGCGCATCCAAACGAAGGCGTCAGCAGCGGCTTCCAGTACAAGACCGTTCCCCACGTTACCCTCAAGTCCATCGCCAACAACCCGAACATCAAGGAAGGTATGCCCCGCGAAGACATCGATGCCGCCATCGCCCGACATGCCCCGCGGGAAACGCTCTACGACCAGCCCAACCTGGACCGAAAGAAACGGCGAGTCAGTGGGCCATTCACGGTCGAGGCCGTGCCGGCGCCGGCCGTGAAGTCCGTGGAAGAGCTGCTTGAGGGTGAGCCGGAACTGGCAGATGCGTCCGTTGCCCGTTCAGGCGAAACTCTCAGGCAGAGCGAATGGCGCGATGAGCTGCTGCGCGCCGGGATCCGTGGCAAGGCAGGACAGCACATCCGCTTCGCTCGGCTGGAGCCCCTGCCCGGCTGTCATTACCTGCATGCTGACGGTGAGACTCGGCCCAACGATGCAGGTGCGGACCGCGTCGGGGAGGGTGGTGCCGCCTCCAAGGCCCAGCGTATCGTGGTCGCCTTCGGCCCGGACCACGCACCCTTGGAGCAGCGTCAAGTGGCCCAGGCCATCGAGGAGGCCCAGACTCTGGTTCCCAGGCCGAAGCTCATTGTCTTCGCCGCCTTCCAGTTCGACCCCGAAGCGGCCAAGGACATCGATGAGACGAACTGGCCGGGCGTAACGCTGCTCAAGGCGCAGATGAACGCCGACCTCCTGACCGACGATCTCAAGAAGAAGCGGGCCAGCAATGAGTCGTTCTGGCTCATCGGTCAGCCGGACGTGCAGGTGGAGCGGATCGCCGAGGGCGAGGACAAGGGCAAGCTTCGGGTTTCAGTCCACGGCTTCGACTACTACAACACCAAGACCGGGGGCATCGAGTCGGGAGGCGAGGACAAGATCGCCGTCTGGCTTCTGGATACGGACTACGACGGCCGGAGCCTCTACCCCCGCCAGGTCTTCTTCCCCATGGCTGGACCGAAGGACGGCTGGGCCAGACTGGCCAAGAACCTCAAGGCCGAGATCGACGAGGAGCGGATCGAGGCCTATCGGGGCACGGTGTCGCTGCCCTTCGAGCCGGGAGAGCACCAGCGCATCGCGGTCAAGATCGTGGACGATCGGGGGATCGAGAGCCTGAAGGTGATGGGAGTGGAGTAGTGGCCCGCACGACCATCGACCGCCTCATCATCAACTCGCCGTACGAGGAGCCGGAGCGTCACTGGCGTTATGAGCGCGAGACCCGCACCTTCGACCTGGTCGAGGGCCGGCGCCCTGCGGGCTATGTGGTGGCCTCGGGGGACTCCCGGGCCTTCGATGATCCCGGCATCTTCGTCGAGATCCCCCTGGTGAACCAGATCCGCCCTCGGGTCGCCGCTTGGCGTGAGGCTGGCTATCCCGGTGTCTCCTCGATCACCAAGAGGCTGCTCGAGCACTGGCGGGACCCCGAGGAGTTCGAGAACAGGCGGTTCTTCTTCTGCCAGATGGAAGCGATCGAGACGCTCATCTGGCTGACCGAGGCGCCGCCCGCCGAGCGGGTGGGGATCGACGTCGCCGGGGACGGCGGCTCCTTCCTGCGGCAGTGCTGCAAGATGGCAACCGGATCGGGAAAGACCATCGTCATGGCCATGGCGATCGCCTGGCAGGTGCTGAACAAGGTGACGTCCCCGCAGGATGCTCGTTTCTCCAAGAACGTGCTCGTCGTCGCCCCCGGACTCACGGTGAAGAGCCGTCTGGCCGTGCTGGAGCCGGCCGGGAGCGACAACTACTACGAGGCGTTCCACATCGTCCCCTCGGCCCTGCTCGACAAGTTGCGCCAGGGCAAGGTGCTTATCCGCAACTGGCACGCTTTGGCCTGGGATACCGAGGAGCAGGTCAAGAAGCGGCGCAGCGTGGACAAGCGAGGGGTCAAGAGCGACGAGGCCTACACCCGCGAAGTACTGGGCGAGATGGCCGGCGTGCGCAACCTGCTGGTGATCAACGACGAGGCGCACCACGCCTGGCGGGTGAACTGGGAGGCGGAGGGGAAGTACCTGCGGTCCCGGGATCTCAAGGACAGCGCCCAGGAGGCCACGGTCTGGATCGGGGGACTGGACCGCCTGCAGCGCTCGCGCGGGATCCTGACCTGCTACGACTTCTCCGCGACCCCCTTCACGCCCTCGGGCAAGAAGAGCACCGAGGAGGCGCTCTTCGGCTGGATCGTGAGCGACTTCGGCCTGAACGACGCCATCGAGTCGGGCCTGGTCAAAACCCCCCGGGTGGTGGTGCGGGACGATGCCGTCCCGGACGCCAAGACGTACAAGTCGAAGCTCTATCACATCTACAACGACCCGGACGTGAAGGACGATCTGAACCGGCGGGCCAAGCCAGAGGAGCCGCTGCCCGACCTGGTGCTGAACGCCTACTACCTCCTGGGCTACGACTGGCGGGAGGCGTGGAAGGCATGGCAGAAGGCCGGGCTCCCAACTCCCCCGGTCATGATCACGGTCTGTAACCGCACCGAGACTGCCGCCCGGGTCAAGCACGCCTTCGACTCCCGGCGCATCCACATCGACGAGCTGTGCGAGCCGGACCGCGTGCTCCATATCGACTCGAAGGTGCTGGACCAGGCGGAGTCCCAAGAGGAGCCCGCGGCTCAGTTAGATATGCAGCACGAGAGCGGCGATGAGGAAGAGAACGAGGGTCCGGTCGAGCGCAAGCTGACCAAGGCCGAGCAGGCAGAACTCCTGCGGCAGATCGTGGATACGGTTGGCAAGATCGGACAGCCCGGGGAGAAGATCCAGAACGTGATCTCCGTCGGCATGCTGAGCGAAGGCTGGGATGCTAAGACGGTGACCCACATCATGGGCCTGCGGGCGTTCTCATCCCAGCTCCTGTGCGAGCAGGTCGTGGGCCGGGGCCTCAGGCGCACGTCCTACGAGATCAACCCCAAGACGGGGCTCTTCGACCCGGAGTACGTCAACATCTTCGGCGTGCCCTTCACCTTCCTCCCGCACGAGGGGGGGCAGGACGGTCCGCCTCCTCCGCCGACGCCCAAGACGGCGGTCGAGCCAGATCCGGCCAAGGCGGAGTTCGAGATCCGCTGGCCCAACGTGGTGCGGATCGACCGCGTCTTTCAGCCGGTGCTGACGCTGGATTGGTCCAAGGCCCGCTCCTTGAAACTTGATGCGGCGCAGACCGCGCAGGTGGCCGAGCTGGCCCCTGTCCTGGAAGGCAAGCCGGACGTCACGAAGGTCAACCGCATCGAGCTGGAGCGCCTGGCGCGAGAGTTTCGCACTCAGCGTATCATCTTCGAGACCGCACGGGACGTCTTCGACCAGATGAAGCACACTTGGCAGGGAAGTCGCGAGGTGCTTCTGGCGCAACTGGTCCGCATCGTCGAGGAGTTCATCCGCTCCGACCGCATCACCATCACGCCACCCCTGTTCTACCAGGATGAGCTGCGCCGGCGACTGATCGTCACCCTCAACATGTCGCGCGTTGTGCAGCACGTTTGGGAGGCGGTGCGCCAGGACAACACGGACCGGCTGGTCCCGGTCTTTGACCGCGATCACCCGATTCGTTCCACCGGGGACATGCGGACCTGGTTCACTGGCAAGCCCTGCGAGCGGACGCGGAAGTCCCACATCAACGTCTGCGTCTACGACAGCACGTGGGAGGCTTCGGACGCCTTCGCACTGGACGAGAGCGATGAGGTCGTCGCCTGGGTCAAGAACGACCACCTCGGGTTCGAAGTGCTCTACATCTACCGGGGCGTCGTGCGGAAGTACCGCCCCGACTTCCTGGTGCGGCTGAAGAGCGGTGACATGCTGGTGCTGGAGACCAAGGGGGAGGACACGGAGCAGGACAAGGTAAAGTGGCGCTACCTGGACGAGTGGTGCCAAGCCGTGACGGCACATGGGGGATTCGGGCACTGGCGTTGGGCGGTGGCCAAGGCGCCGGGAGAGATCCGAGACATTCTGATTGATGGAGCCGAAGCACGAGCAAGAGGCTAGAACTGAGTCTCCCATCATAATATAGGCCGGGACAAGGTGAGCCTGGACCTCTTCTGGCTCCGGGACGAGAGCCTGGAGGACTCTGCCCACCTTCACTAGGACTAGGGACCATGACCTCCCCCCCCAAGAACTGGACCAGTCGACCTGGTGGATTCCTGGCAGATTTCCCACTAGGAGGACAGCCACGGCTGGAAGACGGTGGCACACGAAGAGAGGTTTCGCATCTCTGAATAGCCCGAGTCATAGACGAAAAGGGAGGACAAGCGAATTGGACAAGTTCTGGGAGGAACGGATAAAGAGAGGACAAGAATACCTAGAGCGAGTGATGTGGTGGAAGTGGAATGAGGTCGAAGACCCAAAGGTCCTTTTGATTGTCTTATCAGCGCATCTCTGGCTTGAGCAACTGCTGGATGAATTGCTGAATCTGATACTAATCAACCCGATGAAGACGAAGAACCAGAGATTCGCCACAAAGGTCGACCTTGCCTACCACATTGGCGCTTTGAAAAAGCAAACTTGGGATGCCCTTAGAAAGATTAATAAGCTGCGGAACGACCTAGCGCATGATAGGAACAGGAAAGTAGAGGAGAAGGACGTCTCCGATCTCATGGACTCTCTCCCCGAGTCGGCGAAGCGGTTCGTAGAAAGGGGCGGTGAGGGAAGATGGGGTCTCGATCAGCTTCTTGAAAGGACGGACAGGAGGATTGAGAGTGACCTGAACGCGGTGTTGACAGCTATACGGGTGAATATGGAAGGTATCTGTGTGGCGGCCAGAGTGATAGGCAATGAGAAGACTCAATGGGCCCATGCGCTTGTCAAAATGGAGCCGCCATCCTTCGAACAGGCACTCGATGATTGGATCGAAGGTCGAATGGAGATTGAGACAGATCCCGACGAAGACGGGTAGTGATCTCTCTCTGCCTTGCTGAAGGTCTGCCTACGAGGTTCGTCCGCGCGGTTCAGCTCACTTGGTCAGAATAACAATGCGACTAAGCCTCGGAAAGCAAACTTGCTAACTCCGCCCGAGTCTTGGAGACGACCGTTTCGACTTGCGGCGAGGACTGCTGGCGGAGAGTGGGTGGGAGAGCTTCTGATTTTCGGCACGTGCCGCCTCCACGCGGTCCCATGCCCGCCGAAAGCGTTCTTCACAAAGCTCGCCGTAGACTCGGATCAGAAGCTGTTGCGCTTCGGGTGGAAAGTCCTCGATTCGCACGTCTGGGTCAATGGCTAGCTGGTGATCGTCGCGGATCTTCCGCAGCTGGTACTCTCTGGTCGATTGTTCTTTCAAGATCGACTCCATGATGGTCGGAAGCGTCTCACGCATCACCGCCACAAGGTTTGATTGCGTCCTGGCGTGTTGTTCCACGAAGCGAGCCATCGCCCGCTGAGAATCCGGCTGGGCTAGGATTACGCCTGAGTATTTCCTCTGGAGCCGTCCCTCGCGCTTTCCAGGACTTGGCTCCAGGTACCCGGCAAGTCCAAGCAGGTGCCACGCATCGGCCTTGTAGGCGTCGGCGATCCTCATCACGACCGGCGGGGGAGGTGGGGGTCGGTGGCCGGTCTCGATCTGGGAGAGGTAGGGATTCGAGATCCCAATGCGCTTGGCCGCGTCGCGGAGGCTGATTCGAAGCCCCTTCAATCGCAGCCGCTTGACCTCGTCGCCAAAGGCATTCGCCGCTTTCATTGCGCGCCACTCCCTTACGTCCAGTGCTTGCAAAAATGTCCCATGCCTAGTCGCTCGCGTCAAGTCTCACGCGATGGAGCTAGCTAACTATTTGTAATCACTACATTTGAGGTAGCGCCAGGGATGTCGCGGGCGCTACGCTGTGCTTGCTAAAAGTTCTTGCCGGCTAGTCAGGGCCCCTGGGGATGGTCCCCTGGGTCCCGCGAAAGGTTGCTTTGGGATCGGCGATCACGTTCAAACACCGGCGCGCCCGGAGGCCCTCTTCGGAGGCCGAGGCCGTGGAACGGCTGCTGGCCCAGATGATCGCCCGGGCCGCTCATGCGGAACCTGCTGAGGGAAAGCGGAAGTCGGAGCGATGACCGAGGAGTTCGACCTTGTCCACGGCGAACGCGTCCCGCGACTGGGGACGGCGGCCTATGAGGAGTGGGAGAACCGACCGGAAGCAGTTGCGTCGCGACGAGCCTACGGACCACCTGTCTACGGCCGGGCCTACGAGGAGGCCAGCCGACGGGCCGGCCGGGAAGGCGGGAGGCCTCTGAGTCTCCTGAAGTTCCAAGCCCTGGACGAACCGCCCGAAGGCTCCGACGACAGCGCCCCCGCGCCCGGTGCCTCCAACCGCGAGCCCTGGCCGGTGCAGACCCTGGCTGACGTGAGAGCCAGAGATCCCATCCCCCAACCTGAGATCATCAGGGGCCTGCTGCGAAAACGCGGCATCCTGGTCCTCACGGGCCTGGAGGGAAGCGGCAAGTCCCTGCTCCTGCAGGACCTCGCGGCCCGGGTGGCCCTGGGGGAGCCCTGGCTTGGCATTCCGACCACCCGATCCCGGGTCGGGCTCCTGACCCTGGAACTCGAGGATGCCGACGCTACCGACCGCTCGGACCTGCTCGGCCTGGACCCCGACTCCGAACGGGGGATCCGTATCCTGACCCTCGACTCTCTGGGCACCGCCCACCTGGACATCTCCAGCGACAAGGGGCCCGACCTGAAGCAGCTCTGCCGGTGGGCCAAGGGCCTGGACCTCGTCATCCTGGATCCCAAGGCCAACCTCTACTGGGGAGCCGAGGACCGGGAGGGGCATCTGCGGCTCTTGCGGGCCCTGGACCGCCTGCGCTTTCTGACCGGGGCCGGCATCGCCACGGGATCCCACGTCCCCAAGGTCTCGCCCAAGGAGGCCGTCCACACCGCCCGCGGGGACACGTCCTTCACCGCGGAGGCCCAGGCCGTCCTGGCGCTCATGATGAAGCGGAAGGTGTGGGCCGTGGTGCCGGCCAAGGTGCGGATCGGGCCCAGGCTGAAGCCCATCTACCTGGCCACCACGGAGACCGGGGGCCTGGTGCTCCCGCTCGCGGTCCAGGAGGCCCCGGCTGGCCAGGCGGAGGGCAAGGAGTCCAACGTGGCCGCTCTCCTGGAGTTCGTGCCGAGGACCTTCACGGCCCCTGGCAAGATCCAGAAGGCATTTCCCATCAAAGTCTCCCGCTCAACCTTCAACGCCTACCTTGCAGAGCTGCTCGACGCCGGAGACATCGAGGACAATGGACGAGACGGTCGGGCTCGCAAGTACCGGCGAATCTTCCGGGCCGGAGAGTCGGAAGATTACCCGGAAGATTCGGGTGAACTGCTGGAGGTGCAATGAGTTGCGTTCAAGCTTCCGGCCGAATCTTCTTCCGGGTCCGTGGAATGGGGAAATCTTCCTTCCGGGGGGGCCTATATAAGGCCCCCCGGAAGGAAGGTTCCACCGGAAGGTTCGGAAGCATCCTTGATGGACTCGGGGATGCGAGGTAACTGAGATGAGGCTATGACCATCATGGGAACCCTCGTTGACACCGTCCTGGCCCGCCAGGACGCCAAGGCAACGCCGGCGCAGGCCGCCACCAAGGCCCTGGCCTGGGCGCGGGTCTCGACCGACATGCAGGAGGAGCGCGGGCTCAGCCTGCCCGAGCAGCTTCGCCAGATCCGCGAGTACGCCGAGCGCGAGGGCATCGAGATCGCCGCCGAGTACCAGGAGGCCGTCTCGGCCTTTCAGACGAAGGCCAAGCGGGTCGAGTTCAACCGCATGCTCCAGCGCGCCCGGGAGGACCCCGAGGTCGGGATCATCCTGGTCCACGACTTCAGCCGGTTCTCGAGGGATGCCCTGGGAGCCCGGATCCTGATCCGCGAGCTCCGGGAAGCGGGCGTGCGGGTCGTCTCCCTCTCGGATCCCGCCTTCGACCCCGAGAGCGTGGCCGGGGTCTACATGGAGGCGATCACGTTTGCCAAGAACGAGGCCTACAGCCGCGAGGTCAGCTTCCACACGCGGAAGGGCTGCCGGGCCAACGTCCAGACCCGCGACCCCGAGACCGGCTGGTGCTACAAGAACGGCGGCCAACCGCTCTTCGGCTACAAGGCCCACCGCATCGAGCAGGCCGGAAAGCGCGGCCGGGCGAGCATGAAGTGCATCTGGGTGCCCGACGACACGCTGGTGGCCGGCAAGCCCGTCCACGCCTGGGCCCGCGAGATCCTCGCCCGGGCCGAGCACGGGGCCACGATCGACGAGCTCCGGGACCTCTTGAACGAGCGCCGCATCCCGGCTCCCCGGAAGCCCTACTGGGGGCAGTCCACCATCTTTGCGCTGCTGCAGCCCCACATCCTGCTCAAGTTCGCCGGGTACGAGGTCTGGAATGTTCACCGGAAGAACGGGACCAAGCGTCCTCCGGGGGAGTGGCTGGTAGTCGAACGAGCCCACGAGCCGCTGATCCCCGAGGCCCGGGCACTGAGGATCATCCAGACGCGGAAGGAAGCCGGAGGCCGGAGCATCGCTCCGCGCCGCGACCGAACCCTGGGCTCACCGTACCTCCTGACCGGGGGGCTCTTCGTCTGCGGGCGCTGCGGGGAGAACATGGTCGGTCGCCGGACCGGCCCCAAGCGGAGCTACTACCTGTGCTGCAGCGGCCCCTACCGGCGCGGAGTCGGCTGCGGGCCTGGGGTCTTCGTGCCCAAGGAGCGGG
>Ga0307424_1000441_pt1 | contig 22305 bp, 33 predicted proteins | sample SalMarWE160320MG_FD_202157 | JGI IMG/M metagenome (GOLD analysis project Ga0307424, IMG submission 202157) | Salt marsh sediment microbial communities from the Plum Island Ecosystem LTER, Massachusetts, United States - WE1603-20 | ecosystem: Environmental > Aquatic > Marine > Intertidal zone >... | reverse complement strand
AGAATGTAAATGGAATTGAATCTAGACTCATAGTTTTGCCAATTCCATTTTTTCCAGTTATAAGAGTTAATGTGTCCTTGGTAAATGTCAAAACCATAGGTTCGATATAAGGCCCAAAGTTTTTCATCCCACATTCTTGAATTTCTACTTCTCTCATATTTCCTCACATTTATCAATTATTTCTTTAGCTACATTGAAGTATGTTTTAATATCTTTTTCTGGAATTTCTTTTACTTCTAAAAATCGTTTTAATATATCTTCTTGCGACATTGAAGATGAAATACCTCTGTCTGTTATATCCCTTTCTGTTTTATCAATAATATTAAACTCGCCTTTTACATCTTGAAGATCAACACGTTCTTTCATTACAACTTTTAAATGATCTCCTCGCTTTTTAGCTTCTTCTGCAAGTTTTAATACTTCTTCTTTATTACTTTCAGTTAATTCAAGTTCAACATGTTTTTTATAACTAGTTGTAGGGATTATTTCAACATCTAAAGTCTCTGAATCAACTACTAGAAATCTTTTATCATCACCTTTTTCACCCCAATCTAATTGAATTAATGAACCAGAATAATATAAAGAGAATCCATCAGCCAATATTTCTTGAGGTTTGTGATAATGTCCAACAAGAACTAATTTATATTTATTAACCAAATCTTTTACAGATACATCTGAAATAATGCTCAACCCTGAGTTTAAAACGCCCTCATTTAGCCCAAAATGGGAGATCAGAATATCAGCACTATTTTCTTTTACAACTTTTGGAACTTCATAAGAGTATGGAACAAATAATATATTGTCCATAGTTTCAACTCTGTTATGCGCAATCCATTCAACATTTGGAATATGTTTTAAAAACTTTAGAGCTGAAACAGCATCAGTTCCTTTTCCTGATAGATCATGATTTCCATCTATAACTATAAAATTTAATTTTGAGTTATTATCAAAATAATCAATTAAGATATTTTGGGCGATTGTATAAATAACAGATTTATTATGAAGTAAATCACCGCCCATAACAATTGTAGAAATTTTATTGTTTAAACAATGTTCAGATACTTCATATAATGCTCTTTGAATACTTGCTAAACGTTCTGGAAGATTTGTTTTATCTTCAAGTTTATCTTGCGCATATTTTGACAAATGAATGTCTGCTATAAATCCAAAATTCACGTTTTGTCCTCCAGTATATATGGTTTTAAAAATTCATCTATATCTATATGTTTTATAATGCAATTTACAACTGCTTCTTTAGTTATTCCTATAATAGAATCATATTCAATATCATTTGGATTAGTTTCTGATACGGCTATAACATAGTTATCTAATAAAGTTATTAATATATTCCATATTACAATAGCAAAATCATGAAGATTATTATACTCTAAAGTTTTAGGATAAAAACAATCTCCTTTTTTTAAATTTTCTATTGATTTTAAAATATGTTTTATAATTTTATTTTCATAATAACCACCAAGATCATCAGTGATATAGTATTCTTTAACTTGTTCAAGTTCTCGCGCAATATCTTCTTCTGTTATAATAACATGATCTGGTATATAAACTGCAAGCGCCATTATTAAATATCCTTATGAGTAATCAAACTTAATTAAATTTTCATCTATACCAACTACATTTTTAAGAAACCAACTCATATTAAAATTATCCATAGATGTAAAACCATGAATAGTAGACTCATCTTCATGAATATCCCACGAATCATCTTTATTTATCCAACCAAGTTTTTTATACGTTATTGGATCTTTTTTATAACGTTCTTCTGCTTCTTGAATATGATTATATATCATAGATGCTTGTGCATGAGTTATGTTTTCTTTTAATATTGTAAAGCTAGCAGATGAACTATTTGTTACTGGTGCAATTCTTATTTTCATTTTTACCTCTTTATCTTAATGATTCAGAAAAATGCCAAGTAAAACTTTTTGATGAACCACCATTTCTAAGCATATAATCAAATACTCTTCCAATTAAAGTCCTGTCTTCATCTCCAAAGATACAGTACTGCGCTTCGCCAGGTTCAAATTTTTTGTTATTTTCTTTTGCTGATCTTAAAAGCATTTGTTGTGTATACTTTGTTCTATCTTCACCCTCCCACAAATATTCTTCAACATAATCTTCAATAATTTCTGGGTTTTCATAAACAAAATCAATTAGATCTTTTGGTTTATCACTTATGTTTGCGATAATATATGCAGTAGAACTGCTATTAGTTACAAAACCAACTTTTATTTTCATTACTCTTCTCCAATAATAGAAAATACAACTTCTTCATCAATCGGCATTAATTTTCCATTAAAAATAAAATATTGGATATTCCATCCTTTATCTTTATAGAAATTGTTTCTTGCGTAGAAAGTTCTATACATTTCTTTGGAACCATAATCAACAAGATCTATAATTATTGGGATTTGTTTTCCTTTGCGTGATCTTACAACTCTACCAGCTAACTGTTTTATATTTGTAATTGGTGATGTCATAATTAAACAATCTTTCCATGGAGCATCTATCCCATCTCTACATTTACCAGGTGTCGCAAATGTAACTTTTGATTTGAGCGTTTCTAAACCAGCGCTTCCACAGAATTTTGCTTTACTATTTGAATTAGTCCATTTATATAATTCATCAATAAACTTAAGTCTTTCAGAAATGCATATAAGATCGCGTTCATCTTTTAACCGTGACAATAAACCCCTCATTACCGTTTCTAACGGTTTTGATCGCTTAAGCATATTAAGATAGCGTGCTCTTTGAAACTCACCACCCCAGTGAATATACGTTTTCCTATGATGAGTATCTATCTCATAATCTAATAATATAACTGTCACTCGAGCTTTCATTGTTCCTGTTTCATCGTCATCTTCAAATATTTCGCCAAGATGATATTTGATAATATCTACATTTCCATCATATCTATATGGAGTTGCACTTAAACCATAAGTATATTTTGCTGGTATATGAATTGAACATTCTGAAAAAGTTGGAGCTCCAACAGAAGTATGAACTTCATCAGCAACAAAGATTCCAATGTTTGCTTTATTTAATGCCAACAAAAACTTTTTTCTGTAACGTTTCAATAAAGATATTACAGTTTGATCTGTTGCTATTATAATATCTTTTTCCAAATCTTCTTTAAAAGTTGGAGATGTTAATCTTGAAATATTATCTTCATTTAAATTTGTAAACTGAAGTAAACGTTCTTTCCACTGATTTGCTAATGAATCTCGGTGAACTAACACTAAAGATTTTCTTTTTCGTTCTGCAATCATGTAAATAGTAATTACAGTTTTTCCAACTCCCGGTTCTAGTTGAAGAATTCCAGATTCATTGTTCATAAGATAGTTGATAGCTTTCTCTTGTGTTTTATTTCTCGGAGTTATATTATGTTTAATATCTATAAGTTTTCCTTCATGTCTCTGGTCATGTATCTCACATGCTCCAAAATATTTATGAACAGGAAAATATCTCGGAAGCAATAAGAATTTATCTGATTCCAAGTAAAAAATATTATAAATATAATTCGATTTATTATATTCTTTAGTTCTGCGACAAAGGTGCTCCTTTATTCGTTCATATGATTTCTTATGTTTATTTTTACTTGGAATCAAAATTCCAGATCGTTTAAGAAGATCCACTTTTACTCCTCTGTATATGTAGCTTTACTATTTTCATTTTCAAAAACTGTTACATAATCAATTTCAACAAAATCAACTGAAATGCTTTTAAATGCAGATTTTATGCTTTTATATATTCTTTCAGATAACTTTTCAGCTGTTGGATCATGTTCCATTAATATCACTCTAGAACCCATATCTGTTAATTGTTGAGCAATATCTTTATCAACAATATTAAGTAAGGTACAGTGATCAAAACCATCAAGATATTCATTTACTATTTTACTCAAATTAGCAAAATCAATCACCATATCATTTTTATCTAATACCTTTGCTTTTACTCCAACCAACACAGTAAAGTTATGTCCATGAAATGAATGACAACGACCAGCGTGTTTACTTAGTCTATGCCCTATTGGTATTGTAAATCGTTTTTCTACTTTGTACATATTTTACTCCTTAAATATATCTATATTTTTATGTCTTGTTATTTGCAAATTATCAGTAACTTGTATATCAACATTAGCACGTATTCCAACTTCTCCTAAAAGATATTTTATTTCACCTACAAGAAAGTTAACATTCTCATAAGCAGTTTTAGTTAATGTGTCTAAATTAGAACTTTCGTTACTTTCTTGCTGTGATAAATTAGAGATCCAATCAGTATGACCTTCTCCTTTACAAACTGGACAGGGATGTGCTAATTTAATAGTTCGTTCTCTTGTAATACCGACTCCATGACATTTTTTACAAATTTCTAAAGTGTTCATATTGTTGGATGACGTATTCATCTAAATTCTCCAAATTATGTTTATATTCGTTTATTTTAGACTCCAGTTCATTTGTATCAGTATTTAATGTTAGTAACTTTCGTATCATGTATTTTCCAATTAATTCTTTAATAACTGGTTTAGATACTGGAGTAGAGTTTGCAATTTCATCTATAGTTTGGTCAATCGTTAAGTCGCTTTTAATACATTCAGATAAAGGTTGTCGTATAAGTTCAAGAGCTCGATATTCTTCAACTACACTATTTAACTTATCAATTTCATAATTTAAAAAAGTTTTATTAGTTTTAGAAAACATAGTATATGTATCAAGTAACATTTGGTCTACTGATTTTTTAACAACTGTTCTGTTTCCATCAACTAAAACAATTTCAAAAGGAATAAAGCCCTTTATAAGTTTATCTAGCTTTTTGACAAAAGAACCAAAAATCTTATCTCGATTTCTCTCACGTGTAACTTGAAATACTATTTTAGTTTCTGTAACTGATAGATCTGTAAAACCAATCATGTTATCATTTAACTCTTTTGAAAATTTGTTTAGTAGAGATTCAAATCTTTTTCCTGGAGGCCAAGAACTAAGAGTTAATTCATTTTTTCTTTTGTCAATCTTATATATTCCTTCTACTGATATTCTTGCTTTACCAGTTGTTAGTAATTCATCCAATACTTCTGGTTTACAAGTTATTTTACAATCAGTTATTGGAGCAATAATTGGTTTTCGTTTTCGTACTTTTAACAACCATAACAATCTTTGATAAAGATCTTTAATCTGATAACAAGGTATATAAGTTTTATAACCAAAACCAATACCTTGAGTATAATCTGTTCCGCATAAACACAATGGAAACATAGTTGGTAAATACAAAGGTTCTTTATCATCTAACTCTGTATCTACTATTGGTACATGCTTAATATATTTAAATGCCATGTCGATAGTTTTATTTGCAATTTTACATTCTGTATATCTTGGTGCTGCAGGTCCTACTGGTTCAACACCAATATTAGTTCCAAAGTTTCCCTGTCCTTCAAGAAAGCCTTGTCTAACCAATTGAACTATCGTCCCATAACACTCACCATGAGGGTGATAGTGGCCAATCGTATAAGCATCTACTTGCCTTGATTTGACCAATTTATTTCTTGCTATCGTAAAAGCAGATAAAAGGGCTCGACGTTCAACTGGTTTTAAACCATCAATATCTAATGGCATATTTCTATAATTTGAATAATCTCCATAATCTTTATACAATCTGGGAAGGTTTGTATCCATATATTTGTAATAACTCCTCTGTTTTTAAATACGCATCTTTTTTCATAATTGGAAATGTAGGTGCTCCTAAATTAGCATTTGCTTCTATTAAACTTTCACCTTGTATTATTTTAATTGGATCAACTAGAATACCTTGACCTTGAACCATATAAACTTTCTCATGTTCTGGCAGAAAGATATACGAATAATCTGTACATCTACTATCAGCCCACATCCATGGCCAGGTATTTCTGCCTTCATGAACTATTCCATTTCCTTGCCTTATAAAATCAAGAACCATTTCTTCATACATAGTTTTATTTACTTGTAGAAATATATCTGATGGTATATTCCACACATCTCCATTATATAATAAACTTCCCAACCAAGACCACTTAGAATCGAGTCCAGAATAAAAATCAGCTTTAGTGCTCATCCAAATTCTCTCCAAAATTTTTCTGTTTTAAGTTTATCAAACCACGCATATTTCCCACTATTAATATGCAGTTCTCGAGTTTTATTTTTAAATACATATTGTTTTTGTGAATTTAACACTCGTTCAAATAATTTCATGTCATGATATAACTCATCTGCATTTGTTCCTTGTATTAATTTATCGCAGGCAACTTTGCAAACTGTTTCTATTAAACAATTTTTACAAACCATCTAATTCATCCCAATTAAATTCATGATTGATGTTATCATAATCCAAATGCTCTTTGCTTCCTTCAATTAAAGCAACTATATTTTTTGCTATAAATTCTTCTTCATAACCCATTTCATTACCAACTTTTATTTCTTCAATCACTTGGTTTATTAGATCTTGCCTTGTCATGGTTTATCCTTTAATTGTGATTCATCTTTTATTCTTTCAAAGATACCAACAAAGCTTGGAACATCGCCATTCTCTTCTTTCTTTATATCTTCATATGGAGCTAATAGTCTTCGATTTAATTCTACTTCGGCGTCATGAACTCCACTTATCCAATAAGAAATATCTGTATATGATATTTTTTTACCATCAAGAATTAAATTTCCAACTAGTTGACAAATAGCGTAGTTTAAATCTCCTTTGGTTAGAATCCATGTTCTTAGATCATTTATAGAATCATTCATTTCGTTTTTATCTTTATCTTTTATGTATGGCATTTTATTCTATCTTTTTTACTAATTTTTACTTCAAAAGTTCCTTCTGGAAGATCTATAGCATACGATGCATTACTTCTAGCAATATATTCTCCGGGACTTCGTAAGATCACATCACCGGATTTTATTAAAGAGAGTTTTTTCTCGTGATAATATTTTCTTTTCAATACAAACACTATTGGATTGTCAATACTATTTAGAATTTCCAATTTTTATCTCCTTATTTTTAAGGTTGCATCGGAGAACTTTTTTTCCTTTAGGTTCAAACATAAGTTTTGGAGTTTTTCCCCAATTGCAAACAAAATTCGAATTGTCTTGAACCTTGCATAACTCACAACTTGGGCAGTCTTTTGTAAAAACTTTTTTTCTCATTATTACTCCTTATAATTAGTATTTATCAATATTGTCTAGTTTATATGTAAATATAGTTATAGAATTTTTCATATCGTCGTTTATCCATGTTTTATACAAATCTTTGCATTTATTTACTACAGTTTTTATATTCATCTTGTATGAGTAATCTACAATAATTGTTACAATTGGTTGTTCATTATCATACACTTTAGAATCAAACATAAAAAACGAATTAAAATCAGTTAATTTCATATTTACTCCTTATGGTATTTCCAAATTTTTAAATTCATTCCAGCTATCAATGTTCCACACCATGAAAGTCTATCTATAACAATTCCATCATAATTACAATTATCGTAAATTATATTATCTGGTTTTATTGACTCTATTAATTTTTCACAACCTTCTTTACATGATGGATGAACAATACATTTTTCACATGGAAATTTTTTATTTTTCATATCAATTTATAACCCAAACTTTCTTGAGTTTGTGGTTTTGTTTCAATCCTAACTTTAAATGATATTTTTGAATAAGGGCTTTTAATTCTTATAATTCCTCGCTTCTTTTCTTCTATAATTCCTTCACCTTCTGCTAATTTATCTGGCATAGCTTCATTTGTAAATTCAGTACCAGCTTTTACTAACTCAATGGCTCTTAATATTTCTCTTATTGTTTGCTCAGTCAAACTTACTTCAGCATCTCTTACTGTTATCATTTTTTTCCTCTCGAAATAAATATTTCATACAACATTTCTGATGTATCATAGCTTAATGTAAATATATCTTTGGTATGATCTTTTGAAGTTGAAAAACTTAGTCTTTCTAGAATTGAATCTTTAGATGTTATAATTTTATCTCGATCTAATAGTTTATCACATGCTTCATCGCATACAATATCTACAATACAAGTGTCACATGGTAGTTTTGTTTCTTTCATTTTAATACATTATAAACCTTTTAAATTGTAAATTTTTATATTTTATAGTATTCATCTGAATACAAGGTCTTAATAATCTTAAGTATACTCTATAATTAGTTGTATAAATTTTTCTTACTTTAAGAATTTCTTTACATGCTGTTTTACAAGCAAGTTCTACAATACATTTATCACATGGAAGTTTTGTTTCTTTCATTCAAAGAGTCCTCTAGATAATCACTTATATTTTTTCTATTTCTCAATCTATTATAGTTATGTATTTTAGATCTCTTATTGTATCGTTTGGGTTATTGACAATAAAATTATATATTAATCTACATCCTCGAAAATCGCATATAGATTTGACTAAGCAGATATCGCAAGGTCCGCCTTTAATAAGTTCTAAGAAGTTTTTCTTAGTTATACTGGTTATACAGGTATTAGATTCTTTAACATAAACACCCGGTTTTATTTTCATTCAAAGAACTCCTCTAGATAATCATTTATTCTTTCTCCAACTATTTCATGATAGGCTTTAGAGCATAGAGTTCCCAAAGAAAAATTTTTTGTGCATATACTTTTTATAACACAATTCTTACAGATTTCTGGTTCAAAACTAAGTGAACTTTGTGAGTGGCTCATTTTCTATTAACCTTTAATTCTTTCTCTAAAAAAATCTACTATTGATTTATAACGGTTATATCTACCTATAGATTGTTCAGCAAGAATAAAATTTTCTACGATAGAACATTTATGACAAAGATCTCTTACATGTGCTAGTAAAGATGTTCCATTAAGCAAAATCATTGGATCATTACTGGCAATACATGTAGCTAATGTTATACAACTCTTACATGGTAATTTTGTTTCTTTCATTCAAAGATCCTTTAAGATAATCAGTTATATTCTTTTCTATTTCACAATATGCTTTATTACAAAGAGTTCCTGAGTCATTATCTTTAGTGCATGCGCTTTTTATAATACATGTTTTACAAACTTTTGGTTCATGACTAAGTGAACTTTGTGATTGAGTCATTTTGAGTATCCTTTATATCTACCTCGTTTATCATATTCACGACACTTGCTTCCTCTGCTGCATATTTTAATTTTTCTACTAAAATTTACTGTTATTCTCCTACCAACTTTCGTTTCTCTTCAGCACTTGAAAATAGTTTGATTAAATTATCAATTTGTTTACTATAATTGACTCTAGTTAAAAGTCTTGTCTTCTCGTCCAACAAACATACTTTTAATTGCGATGGATTCATTTCTCCAAGTCCTTTATATCGTTGAATTTTTCGATTATCTTTTCTTGCTTTCTCAAGTTCTTCGTTATTCCACAATGGAATGAAATTTTTTCCTTCATTAATGGCAAACAAAGGGGTTTGTGCTATGAAGTAGCGCCCAGACCTGACAACCTCGGGCACTAATATTGCCATAACCATTGTAACTAAACAGGCAATATGTGATCCGTCGGAGTCAGCATCTGTGGCGCAAATAATTTTGTCGTAACGTAAGTTGTTTAAGTTAAACTGTGGCTCAATGCCACAACCCATTGCCATTATCAGTTCTGATACCTCTTTATTTTGTAAAATGTTTTTATTTCCAGTAACATTCGGAATGCTCTTACCCTTTAGTGGTAAAATTGCATGTTTGCTTGGATCTCTAGTTTGAAGAATTGAACCACCAGCTGATTCTCCTTCAACTATATAAAGCTCACCAAATCTACTTGTACAATCTCGCAGTTTAGTAAACTTTGTTGATGCTCTTCTACCACCCGATCCTGTTGTTTGTAGTTTCTTTGCATCTAATCTTTTTCTGTAATCTTGAAATCGTTCAAGATAGTCAATTAATTTATCTTCTTTATCTTGAGCAAATACTTCAAGTTGTCCTCTGAACTCCTTTAAGAATTTGTCAAAATCTGTTTTTCGATTTGTCAGCTTGTCTTTTGTTTGACTTGAGAATTTTGGTTCAACCATACTTAACATTAAATATGCTCGTAATCTATATAATGTATCGTTTGGTTGAAACTTCATATCATACTTTTTAGCTTTCGACATAAAAAAATCTTTTATCAAGTCATAGAATGCATTTACGTGTGTCCCACCAGAATCAACTGGAAGCAAATTTACTGAAGATACAATTTTTGGAACTGCTGCACCTTCTGTTTCGTATGTAAATATAGCATCAAATTTTTCTGGTTTCTTTTCTGAAGTTAAATAAATTGGAGACACCTTATTTGAAGTTAGACAGTTTTTAGAAAAATATGTTTTTGTATCTAACATGAAAACTTCTTGCTTACCATTAACATTTAAAACAAAACTTATATTATCTGGCATTTCAGCAGAAGCAGCTGTTAAACGTTTTCTTATTCGATCTAAATTTAGTGTTAAGTTTTCAAAATATTTTTTGTTTGGTATAAATTCAACCTTACTTGAAAATGGTTGTCGGTGATCATATGGTTCAACTTTAGATGCTTTTAATTTTGCATTAGCAAATTCAAAAATACCATGCTTTTTATTTCTAAAGATTTCAACCTTATAGAAAGTACTAAGCGCATTTACAGCAACTAAACCAACTCCATGAAGACCACTACTTATCTTATATGCTGATTTTTTATCCTGGAATTTTGCTCCTGAGAATAGTTTTGATGAAATAGTAACTGGTACATTGTTTGAAATTGGAATACCTCTTCCATTATCTAAAACAGAGTAAACGTTATTTTTTGTATTAACCATTACTGCAATTATTGTTGCATAACCAGCTAATGCTTCATCTAATGCATTATCAAGAGCTTCCTCAACCAAATGAGTTGGATCTTGAGTTTCTCCAATATACATTCCAGCGTTTAACTGAATATGTTCAATCTCTTTTAAAACTCGAACATCTTTAGAACTATAACTCATATGTTAGTCACCTATTAAAATTGGCTGACTCATTCTTTCGTGGCCTGGTGCGACCTGAGCGAATGAGCCAGCCATATATTTTTTACTCATAAGGAACTATAAATCATTCATCTTCTATATCTGTATTAGTTTCATCGTCTTTCTCTACCTTATATTTAAATATTGGAAACATCCACATACACATAACAAAAGCTTCAAAAATAGCAATATAAAGCCACATCATACTATGTTGTGTTCCCGCTAATACAACTGTGAAACCAATAGAAGCCCAGAAATAGACAAATATAAATGCTTTTAATGCTTTCATATCTTTACAACAGCGCCTGTTCTGTTTACAGCGTCAGCTGTTCCTCCGTGAGTAATAACCCAGATAAGTTTTTTGGGTAATCTTTTTCTAGGGATTTGATTTATATTTTCAGTATAACCATCAGTAAAAGCAAGACAAACATCACAATTTAATTCTCTGGCTCTATCTAATCCAGGTCCTAAAGTTGTACCACCTCTACCTTTAATGTTAAACTGAATATCCCTGACTTTCTTACATACATATTCTTTCTCAACGCCTGCATCTACTTCAAGAACCGTTGTATAACATGACCGATCCTTTTCAATAATATCTTTTATTCCAGAGAGACCTTCTTTAATATCATCATTACTCATACTACCTGATGTATCAATTAAGACACAAATATCAAATGTAAAGTCTCTTGTTTTTCCTGGAAAAGGAGAGATTTCAGGAATACCATCTTTCTCTCCCAAGTTGAACGTATAAGTTCTTTTTCTGTTGATTTTGGTTGGAGATCTTCGAAATTTACTAAATCTTGAACCTCTAACCAACTTTCTTATAATTTGATAGTATGGAGCTTTTGGCGGTGCAAGAGCGCCTTGGATAAGGTCTGAAATATGAGATGGCAATCTTCCTCTGTCTTTATTAAATGTTTTGACAGACTCCTTAATTATTCTTCTCATATTCTGATCTACTTTCCTTGAGAGAGAACTTAAATCAGAAACCCCACTTAATTTTTTCATCCAAGAACCATGATCACCAGGGCCACCATTATATTCTGTATTTTGTGCCCTCTTTAGTAGTTCCAGATAGTAATATTCAGTAATTTTTCCTGGTTCTAAATTATAATTTTCTGGTCTACATAAAGGCCATGTTTTTCCACCAATTACAAGATTTTTTAAATTGGCTTGTTGATTAACGCAGCAGTCAGAAGCGATATTATATATCATTTGCTTCCCTTGAATTTTTGATTTATCAACTTCTTCTGCTATGATTCGTATTAGCCTTGGAATATGCTTATTTAATAAATGCATTCCTTCATGCTCAATGACCTTGGTAACATTTTCATCATCTGTATCAGCTAACAAATCAGGATGATAATACAAAGTAATGGTACCATCTGGTTCTGGAGCTACTCCCATTATTGATGGAAGATCCTTGGCTGCTCTACGACGAATCCTTGAAAATAAATATCCCCAGTAGTTGTATTTTAACACAAACCTGGCGATTAAATTTTTTAATCGTTCGTCACCATCTCTAGTCATATAGACTCCTTAAGCCTTGCCTTCGGCGGCTCGAACAATTGGATCATAGAAATCGCTCTGATATTTTGGAGATTTCTTAAGCAATACGTAATGCATATCTGTCATATATTTGAAAGATTTAGATCCTCTATCAAAACCATCAATCTGTGAAATAAATAGAGCTGCTGTATCAACGGGCATTACTAACAAGAAGTCCAAAACATTTTGCAACTCTTTATCAGAATATTTTGGCATTGATGTTGTCATAAATGTACAGAACCCTACCATAAGTTCACTCAACTTTGACATGTTATTTTCTTTTATAAGCTCTGCAATTTTCTTTTTGACAGAACCATACTTATAGAAAATATCTTTTGGATTAATATCTTTTTGGTCTCTTGCAAATTCAACAAATAGCTGAGCCATATTTGAATTTAAGAGACCAGACGCTTTATGTTCAATTTCATCAAAGTTAATATGCTTTCGTCTTATCTCCATTTTTAGAAGATGGTCAGATAGTTTTTCATAGCTCGCTGGATTAGCATAAACAGATCCAACTTTTTGAGCTTGAAAGTCATAGATTCTCTCTGGATGGGTTTGAATAAACTCAATAACATATGGATGAAATTTCTTTTCAATAGCATAGTTCAAAAAGTCAGTTACTGAAACTTCAACATATAGGTGAAGTTGTCTACGCAACCCCGCTGCATCTTCAAGATTGTCCATACTATATTCAGAATCATCTGGATTATCAATAGATACAACAAACCAATTTTTTGGAAACTGTAGGTTATGGATTGCATATTCATTCTGAACTTGCCACAAAAGCTGCTGTAACTGATGGTCACCACGAGAACATTCATCAATCACAAACAGACCATATGAGTTTTTCTTCTTTGGAACAAAGTCAGAGTAAAGCATTTTGAACGAAAAACTATGACCGTCCATTGTTTGAACGGTCAATTCTTCCATAAGTTTTTCGACTTCTTCCTTTGAATATGTAGATTTTTCTAGCTTCTCTTTAACTGAGCAAGTTGTTTTTTCCTTTACAGGAAATGGAATAATAAAATCATCCCTGGATAAAACAGGAGCTTTAATCATCATAATTTCAAACTCTTTGGGATTATCAGGATTAGATTTATTATACTCACCAAAAATCTCTTCTGTTAGTTCATCTGCAATCTGAAAACAGATTTGGGTTTTTCCAACCCCCGCTGGACCAATGAAACGGTAACATTGTTTGTCAACATTAACTCCGTTCTCCCAAGCAACAAGTGTATCTTGAATATCATTTCTTAACAATTCTTTAATTTTTGCAATTGACATTACTGAAATATTTAAACGTTCATGGTATCTTGTTTCTGATTTTTGTTCATCCGTCATCAGCAACTCCTTATTTTGTTTACCAATCTATATCTTCAAAACTAAAGCTCTTGCCATTTTCGCTTTGGTCTACTTTGCTTTCTTTACCAGTTTCTGTTTCTGATTCTTTTTTTGGTTCTTCATCAACTGATAAAACTCCTTCTGGTTTGTTATCATAACCAACAGCAGCCTTTGTTTTTGACCAATCGAATTTATCATTAAACTTACTAACAGTTTCTTTCGACAGTTTTAATATTTGTTTAACTGCATCTAGAGGCAACTTTGTTCCACGATCCAATTCAAACACATTTACTGTGCTATATTGTGTTGTGGTTTGACCTCTGGTAATCTTTGTTACAAATCGTTTGTTGTTAACGATTTCTTTTTCAAACATTTTACTTTGTTCCGTTACTGGTTCAAAGAATGGTTCGATAGTATCATCGCTATACAAATCACTTAAGTAGCTTGAGATGTTAGGATAACGTGTTCCTCTACCCCTTAAGAAAACAAAAATTGGTTTTCTTTCTTCGGTTAAGATTGGAGAGCCATCAGCTTTACAATAGATCCCAGCAACAAGTATTTGTGTTCTACATGGATTGCAAAAATCATTTAGCGCACGTTCTGCAGATGTTTGCGGACATTGTCTTAATTCACCATTTGCAAGTCGTGTAGTTCCATGCCATGGATATTGTCCATCTTTATAAGAAAAACATTCAGTTCTATCTCCAACGCCTTTGACGTTCTTTATTTTTGCCAAAATCTCTTTCACATGAGTTATAATCATATGAACTTCATCGAGATTATATTGAACGCCTCTAACCTGCAATTTTCCAGCTTCTTCTGTAATATTAATATGATTCTTTCTTGAATTTGTTGAGATATAAACACTGTGAAAAAACTCGTCTTCTGGAGCTATTTCTGGCTTTCCACCTCCCTGGTAACCTGTTCCTGAAAGTTCTGAATAATCTTCGTAACCTGTCATTATTGTTAAATCCTCCTGCCTATTATTTTTACTGCTTAATGTAAAACTTTTTAAATATTTTTTCAACTTTGAATGTATAGTTTAAATAAGTTTCTAATTTCAATGTACATATATCTATGCACACAGTAATAAGAAATTCAATAAAAGCTATTATAAAATTATACCATTCTATCTTATTAAAATTATTTATGTTCCATGCATGTAACTCAGAACATGGTGCTGTACAACATACTTTAACTAAACATTTTTTGCATGGTTTCTCAAACATAATTATCTATTTGGAACTAAACACCAGTCCTGACGATTTCGATCCGCTGGGATCGTAACAATTGAAAATTCATTATTAAACCAGCACCTCAAATACTTATCCATTAAATGAGTTGATAAATACTCTTTTATTTTTTCGTATTGGGGTAAACCAGTTAATGTTGGATCAACAACTGTTATTGGATTAATTTTTCTTACTTTGGAGTCAGTGATTTCTCCGGTGATTAGTTTTGGATGTGGGCAATAAACTATTACAAGTTTATCACCAACCATTCTGAAGATTTCATTCTTATATAAATATGTTTGTGTATCTAAATCATAAGCAACTTCATTTGTAGATAATACTCGTTCAATTGATGTATGTTGCCTACAAAGAAAACCTTCAGAAGCTTTTTCTTTACATATTGAACAATCAGAAGAATCTACTTTGTATGTAACTTTAATCTCGTCACTTGTTGCTTTATTAAAATATGATAAAATTCTTCTTTTGTTTAATAGAAATTTTACAAGTGTTATTGGGTAAATCTCAACCCCAAGTCCTTCAATAAATTTCTCTGTAGAAATTTGTTCCATAAAACTCCCTCAATGTTTTAATTTTTAAAGTAAAATAATTCTGGATTTTTAGTAATTTATCAAATAATATTTATCCACAAATAAAAAGCAAGTAATTAAAAAAATTAAGTTTTCAGTTATTCAACCTCCTTTCCTACGGAAAATTCCCATATCTATTTTTTTGTTAGTTTAGAAAAATAAAAAATAAATTTCATTCCTTTTCTATTAAAGTGATCCGGACAGCATGTTGTCCTCTGACTGCCTTGTCAGTTAGGGGATAGGATCATAGACACCACATTCGTCAGCCATGTTAGCCACCATTGTGAATTCTTGTTCCTGGTTAAATGGGAAAGCACAATGGCTGATGGTATTCTTTCCTCATTTAACGGCATCCAGAAACTCTTGTCATATTAGAAGGTCGTTTTTAGAACTTCCTTCTCTTCCGAAAGACGCACTTTCGGGATTAAAAAACGATTAACCCTACTTCTTCACTAATTAATATATATAGTTAGATAAAGTTAAACTGATTTTTAAAGTTCTACTCTTGCGGGTGCTTTAGGATTGTCTAGTTCAAAAACTAGCTTTTTCCCTTTCATATTATCAGCTGTGTTTTTCACAATCTGCTTTGCACTTGAAGGCATATATGGATCCATAAAGTTTACTTGAATCCCACCTTTAAAATTAAAAACAACCCCATCTGGTGTTTCTGAAACATCGATAAGATCATTCTCTGTGCAGTTCACTTTTACTCCGCCTACTTTGATTTCAATATCACTCATTTCGTCTATTCCTCACTTTTTATATTTTGTTCTATAATTTTAAGATATTATCTTAATTTGAATCTCTACTTTTTTTCGTATTGTATGTTTAGCAAACCATTCGATAAAACCTTCTCTATAGAAACCTCGTAAAAACTTAGTTATTAGTTCTGGTTGTGGATGAACTTGAATTTGTTCTTCAACTTCTTTAAGAATTTTATCTGAATTATCATTACAATATTTCTTTATATCCATATTAAAAAAATCTTTTGGATTTAATATTTGCCAAACAAATGAAATAAAAGCTGTATTATTAAACTCAAGAAATTCTAAAAACTTATAAAAATTTTGAATTTCATATTTATTTTCAAATGTTATTTTTTCTGAAAAAGTAAAATCATATACTTCTTCAATTTTATCTAGTATTTGTTCCACAAATATGGCTTGTTCTGTTACAGATTTATACTGAATATCTTCCTTGGAAGTTAACCAAACATACATAAAATCTTCTTTACCTATGTTATCTCGTATATCTACTTTGCTAGATTCATAGAATGCCTTATCAGTTCTTTTATCTATTTCATCTATATTTCCATCATTGTAATATGGTTCATCAACAGTTTTCATTAAAATTTCTTGAGATTTTTCAGACATCCTATCCTCCTAACATCATAGCAGTAAAATATGCATTTAATAAATCTTTTGTAGGAGATACTTTTGTTTCTCGAAATTCTGCATCTCCAGTTTGTATAATCTCACTTATTATTTCATTTTTTGATACTGTATCATCAGATAATGGTCCGAATAATTCTGATAGTACAGTTGGGCAATTATATGACGCTAAAGCCCAAGTGTCTCCTTCTCCAACTCTTTGTCCACCCTCTCTACTTTTACCACCAGTTGGCTGACCAATCTTACCAGTTACTGGTCCTGTAGATCTTGCATGAGCTTTCATCTCACCAATATGTTCCAATTTAGCAATATATAAATAACCAAATGGAACTTTACTTGCTGTCTTAGTATTATACTCAGGCAAAGTCAGATGATAACCAGTTTGTAATTTTAGCTTTTTAAGTAATGCTAAAATTTGTTTATATGTTGGTCCTTGAAATGGTGGAACAATTATTGGTGTAAATCCACTAACTTTGATCTGTTCGACCATAAGTTTAAACTTGGCATCAGATAATTTCTTAAAGCTATTTACAAATTGAGATGAAAACTTATTATTTTTACTTGTATCTAATGATGATGCTACAGTAGTAAATAGTTTTATAATATCAGCTTTAGATGCTCCTCTTTTAATAAGATTAGCAACATGTTTAGAAATTAAACCACAATACATTTCATAAATCTGACCCATATTCATACGACTTATAACTCCAAGAGGGTTAAGAACAATATCTAATTTTTCTCCCCACGGAGTTCGTGGCATATTCTCTTCTTTTTCAATCAATGAAATAATGCCTTTATTTCCGAATCTATTACAAAGTTTGTCTCCAAGTCCAATCTTTAATTCTTGTTGAACTTTAAAGATAACTTTTATACCTTTAATTGTTGTATCTCGACTTGTATATTTTTCTTTAGATGGTTTTTTAAATTTCTTATCTGTTCTTTCAATGAGATTTTTCAGCATTGGAAATTTACTATCATCAATATTTGAATAAACTTCAATATCAACTATACGGCCTCCCGGACTTTTTATAATTATTTGTCCATCGTATGTGTCTACATCTTCATCATCTTCCTGGTTATAACCCAGAAGTTCATCAATGTCACCTGGGTATTTTCTTAGAAGTGGTTCACCTTTTACAGTTTCAGCACCAAGTTCAGAAACAAATACTATTCTGTCTTTACTATCAATATCAACTTCAACATTAATACCATGAAGTGAAGTTAGTTTATCTTCTTTAACTAATCTTTCACTTATAACTAATCCATCTTCAAAGTTAAATCCTTTATATGGCATATATCCACAAGCAAGATTTCTTCCAAGAGAAATAGTTCCTCCAGATACACAACTTCCTTCAGCAATTACTTGTCTATTTTTTACGGTTTGTCCAACTTTAACAAGTGGTCTAAATATACTCAAAGCATTTTTACCAGTACCAGATTTTAATTGTACGGGTGTAATATCTATTCTTTGTTTTCTAGTTCCGCCGCACATAACATCAATATAGTCAGCTGTTATAGCAGATATTTTGCCAGCGCAAGGAGCTCGTTTTATAAAGTTATCAGATAAAACATTTGTTAATAATGACTCATAACCAGATTGAACTATTGGTGCTTCTGGATTTTTTAATGGAAGCATTTGTTTTGCTTGATTTGCTGCCATGATAATTCGCGCACCTTCATTATTTTCAATAAACGGAATCATCGAAGTGGTTGTTGACAAAATCCCTGACTTTTCATCGTTGTTTAAAGGCTTTTCTCCAAACAATCCTCTTGCTGATGTTATATATGCATTAACTGTTAGTTGTTGATTAATACCAATGTTATCACTTTCAGCAGTATCAAGTGGGTCAATATTTCCAAAATATGATGGATGCACATTTCTAGCATCAAGTTGTACACCTTGCTTGTCTGGAATTCCTCCAACATCTTTTCCAACTGGAGAAATTTTTGTCATCGCAGCCATTTCTTCAATTGGGTTTGAATATTCCATATTTTGAACTAGTTCTAATTTGATAAACTCGCTCATAACTTTCATTTCAGGAACATTTATTTTTGCATCTTTATTGCCAGCCAAATATTGTTGCCGATATTCAGTATATGCTTTTAGTAATTGTTTTTGAGCTAGATGAACTAATAACTCTGAATTTCTAACTCTCTGGTTTGTTATATCATTTCTTTCTTGAACAAAACCGGTCACTGCTTTTGAAGACATATATTGGATAATAAGTGGCAATTCAAATGGTAGTTGTTTATTTACAAGAACTTGCCTTGCTATAGGGTCAACTATATTCTGTAAGTTATTTCCAATAAGATATGTTGAATCAACACGGCCTGTCATTCTAATAATTAAATCATTAAAATATTCTTTACTAAGGAATTTTTTATCAATGTTATAAAGATTAACTTTAGCATGGATAAATGAACTAGCAACCTCTTGCTTCAACTCTGTATTTAAATTTTCAAAAAGTAGATAAGAACTTGGAACTTCTGTAAAATATTCATCTTTACCTGGTTTTTCCTCAACAATTTTATATGAAATTCCATATTGACGCATACTTTCTTTAAAACCAAAACTATATGATAATAGAATTGCTAGAGGTAATCTGAATGAACCCATATATGTTTCTAGATATTTTAACTTTTTAGTTCTCTTACTATATATATGAAAACTTGAATATGAACTCTCAAATTTTGAATCATAAGGTTTAGGAAAACTTATTGGGTTTAATACAATTTGATTTATTAAACATTTTCTTTGACCGTTGATTCTGAATGTTCCGGTTGATGGATCAATTTTAGGAATAACAATGTTGACCTCTTGAAGTTTGTTGTGTTTATCTTTTAGAGTCATTGTTACTATTGATTCATCTGTCTTCTGAATTTCTCCTGCTCGTTGAGGTCTATCCTTAACTGATATTGAAACAAAACTTAATGGTATATCTCTATTTTCTAGCACCTTAAATGCATTAGTCATATCTTTTTTAAGATTTGTTTCAAAGTCAATTTTACGTTTTTCAAAGATATGCTCTGGAGTTTTATTATCAACAACGTTAGCAATGTTTTGTGTTTGTGATACAACAGAAGTCGATAAGTTTTCACTTTTTGGTTTTAATAATAACTCATCTTCATATTGTTTAGTTACTTTACTTACTGCTTTTGTAATCTGTTTAGCTGGTATCTTATTAGACAGTCTTTCAGCTTTATCTAAGTCGCCACTAGCGCCAAAAAGAACTGAAGCAATTGTTAGTCGTTTTAAATCTTCATCACTCATAGTATCTGCTTTATCAACTATTTCAGGTTTTTTCTTTAAATAATCTGTTACAGCACTTTTAACAACATCTGGTTTTTCAATATGTTTTGCTACTTTCGCTATAATTGTCTTAGTAACATTACTAACTTCTTCATCTTGTTCTTCTTCAGTATTAATAGTTTTAACTTGTCTTAGATATTGAAGAACTCTTGAAAACTTATATTCTCTATCACTAATTAATAATCTATAATGCGCTGATGACTCATCTAAAGTTACAAACAAAAGATCATCAAAAAAGATTTCGTCTGCTCTTAATTGTTGTAGCAATGGAAATATCTTTCTATTTACAAATGAATTTAAGGCTTCTGTCTTATCTATTGAATAGACAAGAACTTTTTTATAATTATCTGGAAATAATGAAAATGTTTTATGCAGTAAATTTTGAATTAAAAAACCTGCTCGTTGTCTATAAGTATGAGGTTTATAAATCTTATCTATAGTTCCAGTATAAATACTTGTATCAACAATAATATTTTTCTCTTTTGGAAAATTCATATTAGATGAAAATGGTAGTAACCCAAGATTTTTATATGCGGATCTAATGTCAGGAACTAATCGAGTAACAGGAATTTTTGTAATTGGCAAAACAATATGACGAACATCAACTCGTCTAATTTGAAGTTTTGGAAAATCTTTTATAAGCCCAGAATTTTCTGAAAAATATACTAACGCAAATGGCTCATCTGGATTTTGAGGAAATCTTAGTTGATTTACTAAACGTGTATATTGTATTAGCGACTTATATTGTAGCATTAAATTATTTTTTCTCCTGTTGCTAATTTTCCTAACAATGTTGGTTCAACGTCATCTGGAGAAATTAAACCAGTTTCAATAGCTTTATTTACATTTTCAAAAGCTAAACCTTGAATGAATCCTGATGCAAAAACTGTGTTCTTAATATTCATCATTATTGGATCCCAAGTTCTTCCCAATCGGGCTGGCATAGCATCATTTGTTCTATCTCTTAACACTTGCGAAATTAATATCTCAAAATGAACTAGATCTAAGTCTGAAATTTTTCCATAAACTTTCATTATTTTTCCAATTAAATGAGATGGATCTTTAAAAACAACTTTACCACCCAAAAGTCTTCCAACATAATTAACCTGTTCTTTAATTTCAGTTGTTTGAAGGGGTATATCAAGAATAATATCATTAGATGTGTAATCTAAAGTTGCAGAGATTTTTTTCTCTATTACAGAGTTAATTCGTTTTAAGTTAACTGGATAATCTAGAATAAGATTAAATACTATATCATCATATTCAATCCTTGACAAAAGATGATTTGCCCAAATTACATCTTGCTTAATCTGAATGTTGTTATTCATATCATAATTACTTAAATCAATAGTAACCTGACATGGTTTTAAAGTTATTAATTTGTCTTCATCTTGTTGCAAATATTTTTTTGGACTAGTAGTTAGCAATGGATCATTATCTACAATGTCTTGTAATATATCATGAATTGCTATTGTTGCAGCACCACCTGTATGAAATGTTCTCATGATTAACTGTGTGCCACGTTCACCAATTGCAGCACCTGCCAGGATACCAACATATGGAGTTTTATGTCTACGCAATAAATTTCCATAACAAGTATGGCAAATCTTTTTACTTGTACAATAAATTGGAGTTCTTAAATCTATAGTATCTCCAATCTTAAACTCTGATTTATTGAATAATTTTATCTTTTTTGAATGGTCAATTATATAACGTCCAGTTAATCTATTTATTATTTCGTTTGTTAATCTAAGAGTAACAGTTCTTCTTGTACCACAATCTCGGAGAGTTGGGCTGGCTTCAGCAGGGCCTAGAACATAAACTAGTTGTCGTGTAAAATATCCAGTTTGAGCTGTATTCATTGATCTATCAGCCATAC
>Ga0307424_1000440_pt1 | contig 22306 bp, 29 predicted proteins | sample SalMarWE160320MG_FD_202157 | JGI IMG/M metagenome (GOLD analysis project Ga0307424, IMG submission 202157) | Salt marsh sediment microbial communities from the Plum Island Ecosystem LTER, Massachusetts, United States - WE1603-20 | ecosystem: Environmental > Aquatic > Marine > Intertidal zone >... | reverse complement strand
CTACTACATCAGGATCAAACCCATTATTCTCTGCAAAAGTATGAAAATCTTTATCTAGAGGAAAAGGATTATTTCTAATAAACTCAACAATTTTTTCACTATAGCAAGATTCTTCAACACTGATATAGAATTTTCGTTTAATTTTTTTAAAACTCTCATAAAACTTTCCTAAAAAACTGTTTTTTTATGCTTTGTATAGTCAAAGCCTTCTTCATCATGTTTTAAATAGAAAGGAAAAACAAAGGATGCTCCAAAAATTCTATTGGCTACAGAACCACAAGAACAAGTAATCTTGTCTGGGTGATCAGCATCCATTGGATATTCTTTTTCTATAACTTTTTTACACTTAGAACACTTATACTCATATGTCATACTTTAATAGTTAATTATGAAAACTTATAATATTTTTTAGTTTTGATACACTATCATCCGTAAAATCAGAACGTTTTCCAATATAGTCTTTAAAAAAGTCTAATATAGAAGACCCCTGATTTAATCCTGACTGTATATTATGATCCTTTTTGTTTGCAACTTTTATATCATGAATAAATAATTCATGATACTTTTCAAAAGCTTGCTTTCTAGATGGAGCATTATTAATATTCCATATAGGATACTTTGCTTCAACATTTCTAACTTCCTCTCCATATTCCAAAGAATAAAAATCAACAAATTTGGGAATATCAATAAAATATTCTTTTTTATCATCTATACTGAAAAAGTTATTTATTTGTTGTCGCTCATCATACTTTGATATTATAGGCATACCTATTTCATAATTTTTTTGACTACAGTGTACATGACCTCCTAACCGTTTACCTTTTAGATAAGACAAGTCAATACCTTTTCTATTTTTTCCAAAAGAAACTGTTTCATCCTCAAAATGATAGCATACATATTCAGCATTTATAAACTTGTCCGATAAATTAGAATAGTATTCTCGCATTGGAGGATAATCTTTTAAATGTTTATAAAATGGTAAAAAAGCAAAAGTATGACCTTCAATTATTTTTATACAGGGTTCAAGGATAATTTCTGTATTATCACTATTTTTAAGAGGATAGATAGACCAAAGTTTATCTGTATCTGAAAAATCATGATTACCTGCCAAGATTATCTTTCTTGGCTTAAAATCCTTAAAAAACCTTTCTGTTTCATCTATTTCATCCGGCTTTGGAGTAGCCAAACTGTACCAATCTCCTAATGAAATATATGTATTATCTTCTTTGCTGTAGGGGCTATCAACAAGCCAGTTATTATAGTCTTTTTGTGCACTAAAAAATGGCTCATTTCTCGTCATATGTCTATCTTTTTCAACTATAATCATATTATTACACCTGTATTAAATTCAAGCACCAATAGTAGAAACTATTTCCACTTTTGAAGGAAATATATCAAGAATTTTATTACCAATTCTTACAAATATTTTATCACAACCATATCCAATTATTTGACAAGAGTCACCTTTTCTATAGTGTGCTCTGTCGAGAGCTTTCCGCAGATTGTCATCAACAAACTCATCCATAATTTTTACAAACATTGTTCCCATTTTCCTACTCCTTATAAGTTAAATATTTTAATCCCTTATATAAATTTACAGCTTCTCTAGCTGTTAATTCACCACCTGATGCTTCTTTATGCCCATGACATTCTTCAAATTGCGTACAATCAAACCCTGATTCGGTAGTAGATCGTAACGACAATTTACCCCATTGTTTTCCATAAGTATTAAACATTATTAAATATTTTATATCTGCATGGTCTTTCAATAACCTACTAGCAATAATTGATATTTTTTTAGAGGCTACTGCTACACCATACTTATAATTCTTTTTGTCAAAATACTCTTTATATGTAGTTTTTGCTTTAGAAAATTCTTCATTTTCAATATCTATTGCTTTACTTATTTTTTCTTTTTCAAACTCTGTCCAAGTCCACTCCCTATTATTTCTAATTTTATTTAACCAGAAACTGCATATAAAATCAAATTTACTTATATCTTTTTTAGACCATGCTATTGAACCCCATAAAACTCTATTACAATTCTGAGCTTCTTCCCAAAGAGGATCTTCTTTTTTAAAAAGATCATATGTCTCAACAAGTTTAATAAACTGATTAAAACAATTTGTTAAACGTCTTTTCCCTCTGAATTCTTTAGCTACAATTGTTGTTCCACATTTTTTAGTGTCATGAAACAGAAGAAACTTAGGATCAACTAGTGTAAAAAGATCTCTAGTTGCTACATCATTAGTATAGTCATGATGGTCATAAATGTCAACAAAAATTCCTTTATTTAATAAAGTTTTTACTATTGCTGTGGGTAGAGAAAAATCAACACAAACGACTCTCTCATACTCAAAAATTTCTTTATTATCTTCCTTTATATCACCATAATTTACAGATATCATTTTATCATAAGGTATATCATAATAGTCTAAAACAATTTTACAACCTACTGCGTCTAGATCACAGTGATTAACGATCAATGTTTTCATACCACTCCCATAGTTCTCTTATTTGAAATAAATTTTTTACAATATACTAGTGTAGATTGTGGAATTTCATTGTGAATAACACAAGAGATTCCTGCATTATAAGCCATAACAGCAAGACTATCATTTTGAAAATAATTTACATAATCTTTTAAAATAGCTACAGCTAAAATTATATTATCGTCTTCATTAAATACTTTAAAATTTCTTTCTAAAACCCAATACTTACTTACAAAATAATCTATATATCGAGAATTAATTTGAAATATACCTAAATCATAAGAAATAACTTTTCCATCATTTTTATGAATTGCATATCTATCATGTTTTGGATTCTCTACATCCAAAACTGCCAAGCTTACAAAAGGACTCAAATTATTTTGCAAAGAATATTTTACAACTTTTAAAACTACAGAATCTACACTTCCATAATTTTCATAAAAACTTGTATATATTGCTACAAGCTTATCTGTAGATAAGCATTTATAAATTGATTCTATGTGTAGAGGATGATTGCTACTACATAAAAGATTACTACCAATACCGGTAAACATTATTATTAATAGTAAAACTTTTTTCATATCATCCTCCACATTTTATATCAAGTTTAACGCATTCCAGAAACTTTGTCAACTGCCTCATGAAGCTCTTCTACTTCTGAATCAGTTTTTAGCAAATAAACACGAATAGATTCCTTAAGAAAAGTTGTTGCATCCTTCTTTTTTTCTTTATAGAATTCCTTATCTTTTGCTGTCATTTTTCCACTAGGTTTTGGACAAACCTCATCCATAAAATTTGATTTTGCTTCTTTAATGCATAGATTATTTCCTGCATTAAGTTCTTTGTACTCTTTAATAACCTTAAAAAGATTACCCAATTTTTCGCTCTGCTCTTCTGTCAACTGCATTTTATACACTCCTATTTTATAAAAAAGTCATATGATTTTTTATCATAAAAGCTTTTTTAATAATTTCTAAATCCTTAGTATCAATATTAATACTAGCTACTTTCTTTGCATTTTTATATCGACCATTTAGTATTTCATCATCTACAAGTACTTTATCTTTATTAACTGCCATATTAAAAGCAGGACAAAACAACTCTGTCATAAGCACAAAGCTAGAGTTCTTTGTACTATCTTTCATAATCTTCAACTCATATAAATCACATATCATTATATATTTTCCTTAATAATTTTTTCAAGAATTGGCTTCAATACCAAATAAAAATTGTCAGCATTATCTTCCCATCTATAACCAATAACTTCTGGGCAAGATGCATTTTCTTTTTCGAAGAAAGATGTACAACAGCAATCTTTGATATCAACATTTTTTGTAGATAAAAACAAATGAAGATTCTTTGACTTTGTATACATGAAAGTCCCCAGATCATTCAAGTCATATCTGCTAAAAATAAGACCAGTTTCTTCTTTAGCTTCCCTAATTGCTGTTTCTATATCATCTTTATCAAAAGATTCTACATGTCCCTTTGGGATATCAAGTCTATTTCTTTTCTTTCCAAATCCAGCAAAAGGAATACATCCTAATATTTTTTTATTATTGACTAAAACTATACCACAGCTTAATTCTTTCATACAAGTTCCTTTATATATGTATACTTTTCCAGAATTTTTTCTACATAAAAATCCCAATTAAATTTTAACCACCACTTAATATAATATTTATTATAAAATGGAATAAAATTATTTCCCATATTAAAAAAACACTGTAAAAAAGAATTATCATTTTTCAAAAGTCTTTTATCTGAAGGTCTACTAAAATTGTTATGTCTAGTAAAAATTAAATGCATTACATATTTATGTATACATTTTTTTAATTCATCTGATACTTTTTGTGCATTAGAATTTTCTAAATAATTTGAAATCTTTTCAGATTCGCTATAAGCAAGAGCATTTTCTTTTTCTTTCTCACTAAAATAAACTCGTTGCTGATTTAAAATAGATTCTATTTTCTTTTTATAAAACATATAATTTTCTCCTTGTATATAATAGCATATTTATATTACTTTTGCAACCCCTGCAAAGATATTTTTACAGTCTTCTTGAGTTAAACTAGGCTTTAAAAATAAATTATCAAGCAATTTTCTATTTTCTAGTACCCTATCACAATGTATATCTAAACTCTTATCTACTAATAGTACATAATAAATTACACCTTCAATCATTCCTATTCTTTCAACTCTTGAGAATGATTGATCATAATCAACAAAATTAAAAGACCTTGAAAAGTAAATAACTGTTTTACAAAACTGTACATTTGGACCAGTTCCTAAAGTAGCAGGATTTGCAATAAGTATCTTTCTATCTTTATCCTTTTTAAAAACATTCTGTATTTGATCATCTCGCCACGAAAACTTTTCCTTACCCTTTGGGGTAGAACTACCATGAATTATTATAGGATTAAATTTTGATAGTGACTTTCCTAGTCTATCAATAGTATTTGGATGTTCTTCCCAAATTATTATTTTTTGATCTTTGTCATCCTCGAAAGCATTTTTTATAATACTTATCAAAGCTTTATACTTTAAAGAATCTTCAAATTTCCAATTTTTTAATATTGGAATATCTATCTTACCTTGTAGTAAACAAGGATCTGATAATGCCTGCATCAAATATGGAAATTTTACAACTACGTCTTTATATCGTATAAAGCCATTGTTATCTTTAATAGTTTTTAATTCTTCCTCTGATATATATCTATAAAGTTCCTGCTGTTTTATAGAATCTGAAAAATCCAAATAAACTTTTTTAAAACTAACCGGAGGTAAATCTATCACATCCCTTAAAGTATGCCGAATAATATAGGGTTTTATTCTTTTCTGAAATTTTAATGCTTTTTCAGGATCTATTGATCTTAACGCATACTGTGAAAAATCTGTTCCAACTTCACCTAATGTATGTAAAAATGCAGTATAATCATCATCAACTAAATTATTATCAATTAATTTTAAAGGTGAATAATAATCTTGAATACCAGAAGGTGCTATTGTTCCTGACAGTTCAAACAAATACTTAAAATAAACACTTTCTTTTGCAAAAATTTGAGTCCAACGTGTATCTAAATGTACAAGTTTATGAGCTTCATCTGGTATTAAAACTCTATTCATTCCCCAACCGGAAAAATCTATTTGACACTTTCTATAATTCTTTGATTTTTCTATCCATATTTTTTTTGATATTTTTTCTATGTCTACATTTTGTAATCTATTCTTTTTTACATAGTCTCTTAGAATCTTTGAATCTTCTTTCAATATTTTTAAAGGATTATTTATTTTCCAAGAAGCATCTGAAGCAAGTCTAAGTGTATTATATGATGTGATAACTACTTTTGGTAATTTTTCTACATTTAAAAAAACATCTCTATTTGCTTCTGTAACAATAACAAAATCTTTTTCAACAAAAAAATCAGAAAATTCTTCAAGAAGTGCACGCTTCCACGAGTACATCATTACAGGAATCACAACAATTAAAATTCTATCTGCTAAATTTTTATCAAAAAGTTGATTTATTGTTTGAACTGTTTCATAGGTTTTTCCAGTACCTTGTTTATTGGCATTAATAATTCTGCCATACTGCGTCATTTTAATAACATCATCTATCTGATACTGTCCTTTAACAGGCCACTTAGTAAAATAATTCATATTAATTTTCAATCTTTGAGGTTTAAAAGAAGCTACATAAGGATTAAAACTATTTATTTTAATTTCAGTTTCTTTTGAGCAACAGCCTTCAAAGTCATCACATAATTCATAAAAGCAATCCAAAAGTATTTTTGGATTTTTACTAGTATAGCCAAAACAGTCTTCATACAAAAAATGAAAATTTCTTACTTTATTTAAAACTTTATTAAAATCCTTTGTATTCAAATCTGATATTTTTAGATAAAATTTATTATTATCCTCATATAAATATATCATTTTCGTTTAACTTCTTCAAAAGAAGAAAATATATCTAATATAGATTTTTTATTATATTTTACTCTTTTATCAAAGCTAGAAGGAAATTCTAGGGCATTATAAAGTATAGATAATGATGTTTCATTAAAAGTGCCTTTAATTAAAGATTGTTCTACTTCTTCTCTATTTAATTCGCAGAAATAAACTAAATTATGATTTATAATTAATTGTTCTTTATGTTTTACTAAAAATTTTTGTATATAAGGAGACATCAGATAACTTCTTGAATCCTTATTTTTTATAGAAGAAAAAACATCAAATATATCTTCAAAATTTAGTACAATATGCAAAGCAGCTATACTTTCACATTTTTCTAAAACAGGGGGAATACTATCTGAGATATCTCCCATTAATACTTTCATAAGGGTAACAGAATTAGCAGTAGGTTTATATCCAAACTTTTTTAAGAAATCTTCTTGATTCAAAAGATCTACAAAATTATACCAATCACAATTTTCTGACATACTTCTTGCCCAGTCTAAGTCAGAAGAACACAACAAAATATTTTTATTTTGATTAATTTCTATTATCTCAGGAACAATATCGTCTGCTTCCAGTCTTTTTATACGTATCGTCGAAAAATAATCAGCATAATTTTGAGCAACTAAAAGAAGATAATCAATTCCTCTATAGTATCCATCACTTTCTTTTAATCTCAAACCCTTATAATCACTATAAATCTTTTTTCTAACAGAAGTTTTTGATGTAGGGTTATCTGCAAGCAAGTAAATAGTACCACTGTCATTTAAATAATTCTTTTTTAAATTTAGAATCATTTTAAATGCTAGCTGAATTGTTTCACAGATTTTTGAAGTTACAAAAATCTTTTTTTTATTTACAACACCATATGCACGAGCATACAAGTTATTCGTATCTATTATAAGTGTATCATAATTCAAATTATATTTCTCCCTAGTACATAATACTACTTTTTTCGCAAAGAATCAACAAAAACTTAAATATGATATTTAAAAATTGCTATATTTCCTTTAGTTTTATTCCATATAAAACTCTGACTTTCACGCAGATGAAAAAAGCCTTTTTCTTTATGCCAATCATCAATCGCTACAAGAGACGGAAGAATCCTATACTTTAACAAAGCATTTTCATTAGCCATGACAATAGATTCCTTTTCCATATGCAAGTGTCCACAATGAACTTCAATTTGTTTTGCTGTAGAAAATTCTAAAGATTTTTCTTTCCCAACAATTAAAGGAAGTTTATTAAAAGTCTCCTTGTCACCGTGTGTAAAACAAATCAAATTTGTTCCCCAGCTTACATACTTCCGTGGCTCTTCTGAAACATCAACATTAATATCTTTACAAAATGAATATCGTTGCTTTAGAGCAATACCCAAGTAAAATGCTTTAGTATAATCATGATTTCCTTGTACAACTTTTATATCAATATTATGAACTTTACTATAACAAAGTTCTATTGCTTCTATACAAGTTTCTAATCCTTTGTTAAAAGTATCTTTCCAACGGGATGATTCAGCCTGAAAAGTTCCTGCATAAGTTGTGTTTTCTGGTGTATCTGCATTAAAAAAATCACTGCCTACAATAAATACTATTTTTGATGGTTTATACACTTTTGCGCTCTCAAGCATGTAATTTACAGCATCTATATATAAATCATGTGATTTTTGTAAATTATAATCTTCACCAGTTTCTGATTTTAAAGAAAGTTGTCCAAAATGATGATCTTGTATTGCTATTTCAAGCATATTATCAGTTTCTTGTGCATCAACTTTCTTACTTTCAGAAAAAACAGGTTTAAAAGTTTCTACTTTTTCTTTAATAACAGCCAAAACATCTTCATCAGATATTTTTGATTGTATTTGAAAATCACCTTTTACTTGAAAGTTTGGATTTGTTTCTGAACCCCACACATTTCGGGTAAACTTTGAAAGTTTCCACTCCTTTGTGTTAATCCCTAAATGCTTGATTAAATCTTCAGGAGTTTTTATCCATGTGCTGGTTACTAAAGCAGTGTAAATTTTATCAGTTTTTTCCTCTTTTACACTAATTACACCATTTTTATTAAAATCCTCTTTTGGAATAACTCTATTTTTATCAAAAGAATAAAATTCATAAACTCTTTTTTTAAAAGATTTTTTAGATGCATGAGAACCTGTTTCCTGCAAAAATCTAGCATAGTCATCTAAAATATTTTTTCTATCATATTTTTTACTATTATTCTCTATCCATTCTAATATTGTCATTTATGAATTATCCTTCCAGCATACAAACTTTATCACATTTTTTAGCAAAATGAAATTGTGCTAAATTAATATCGGTAAAAATTTCTCCTATAATAGTAGATACTGGAATTTGAGCTTTATAAAGATATAAATACTTTGTTTTCATATCTCTTACAACAATATTATTATCCATATTTATAACTTTTTCTACTCTAAAAGTAAAAAATTGTTTATCATTAATTGTTAATTCAGATGCTTCATCAAAAGTTAAACCTTCTTTAGACATTTTTTCCTGAATTTCAATAGCTGACAATCTTCTATAGTTATTTTTAGAAATAGTTATAACTGGATACCAATTTTCAACAAGAAAATCTTTAATTTTTTTAATATTATTCTTATCATCCAAACTATAGTCAAACTCGAAAAACTTCGGTTCAACATCTGCTTCCTTAGAATAGTCATAAATAAGAACCCCATTATCTAAAAATTTAAATCTTAAAAATAGTGGTGACTTATCACAAAAAGATACAAATCTTTTTTTAAATGATTCCAAAAAAGAATTCTTATCAAAATCATCCTGTGCAACAATCATTTTTACCTCAAAAAAAATATGTTTATTCAGTCTTAAATCTTGAAATAACAATATGTTGATCTTCATTATTTAATAAATCAACTAGTCCCAAAGATTCATCAACTGGTAATCTAATAGTTAATTCCTTGTCTTTTAAAATTCCCAAAGCGGTATCAATTTTAAATCCAGGAAGTGCAAAAGTTTTATTTTTAAGTTCACTAGAAATTTCTATAAAGGGCATATGTTTTTCAACTGTTGCATCATCTTCCTCTATACGCATAATCATATCTGTATCAGTAAAATTAAAAAACAATTTTCCATTATTAGATGCATTTAAATACATTTTCAAAAAAGACAAATTATGGTTAAACAAAGAACAATCTATTTTTACAAAAGTAGGATGCTTGTATGTTTTTATAAAACTATCTGACTGCAAATCATCAGGAAACTCTGTTGTATAGCAATTTGGAATAATCATTTCTATTTCATCGTCTATAGATTTAATAATTGCAGTTTTAGTATTTTGTGTAAATTTGCATCCTTCAGATATAGTCCCTATTTGTGTAATTAATTTAGCCACATCAACTTCAACAGCAAAACTACCTGTATAATTTATTTTTGATTCATAAAAAGGAAGAACAGAAGACATGCTACATATAAGATTATTTTTTACAAAAATGTTGTGCAGATTTTCATCAGCGTCGTCTTTATTCACAAATACAGAAGCATCCTCAATTTTTTTAAAAATATCTTTATTTAAAACTTCATAAACAAAATCATTTTCAAAAATATTTTTAATTACTCGATCTTCCTCATTCTTTACAACTGAAAATTTAAATTTATCTTCACCTTTCTTAAAAACAAAATCTTTAGTTAACTCAAGAGAATCAAATTTTGTAATAATATTTAAAAATTTACTTGTTGAAATAAAGAAATTGTATGGTAATTTTTCTTCTTCTTTACATTCAAAAAAAAATTTCATACGTCCTTTTCCAAAATCAGAACCAAAATAAATAAATTTATTCTCAAAGTCAAAAAACAAAGATTCCCCAAAAGGATCTCCTTTCTTCTGATAAGATTCTAGAATTTTAGCCCAACGTTTAAATGTGTCTGCATAAATTATCATAATCATATTCTCCCTTAAATATACTATTATAGTTATCGCAAATTAACTATGCTTTTCAAGAAAATCCAAACTTTCCTTATTTACCTTAATATCATTCATTTTCAAGGGTCTAAATAAACCAAGTCCATCTAAAGATGTTAATCTTGATAATGCAACATAAACTAACCCGTCTGCAAAAACATAGTTTCCTGGATTAAAATAAATAGCATCAAGTGTTTGCCCCTGGCATTTATGCACGGTAATTGCCTTACTTACTCTTGCATCTAATTGAGTAAAGGCTCCTGTTGCTCTACAATCAAGCTTTCCATCGGAATTTACAAAATATTCAAATTGTTTTACTGTACTAGTAACTACATGATAATCATGTCCATCATCTGATATTATATCTACACTTTTTGGATAACAATTAGTTACAATACCTAAAGTACCATTACGATAACCTTCTTCATATGCGTTTTTAGTACACATTATTTGCATGTTTTCTTTAAGTGCAATATTTAATCTATCTTTTGGAATTTTTCTTATATCATAATTTCCAACTACAGAATAATCGTAATGAAAAGTTTCTCCTTCAAAATTATTAATATATTCAGAATTTGCTTGCTCTACAACTCTATTCGTAGTAGCTAAATAAATATAAGACGATCTTTTTTTATCAAATTCTTTCTGTGTCATTACTTTTTCATTCAAAATATTTAAATCTGTGCTTGTTTGATCCCCTACTCGTATTCGATTTAATATTTGTTGAAAATCCATATTTTTTTGACGATAAATTCTATTTAATAAAAAAGTTTTAAATTCAAAACTTTCAAAACTTGAAGAATTAAAAAACATTACATTCCCACCATATTCATCTTTATAAAATTTTTGAATTTTTGAATCAGTGAATGAAACTACTGGTGGCAACTGAAAAATATCAGAAAAAAGCAAAAGTCTTGGAAGTTTTTCAGAAGTTCCAATTGACTTTTTCATCAATTTATAAATTACATCAAAAATGTGCGAACTAAGCATAGACACTTCGTCGATTATTAAAACATCTGTAGCTTTAATAAGTTCTGATAATTTTATATCAGGATTTATTTTACTCTCTGGAAAATAGGAAAGCGGTTCAAGATGAAAAAAAGAATGCAGTGTAGATGCTTTAATATCTTCTGAATTTAAATTTACAGCAGATATTCCTGTCGTACTACATATAGCAACATTTCCTTTTAAAAGTTGTGAAGCAATTTTAATCAGCAATGACTTACCTGATCCAGCTGGAGCAATAATATTTAAATTAGTTTTTGTCGTCAAAATCTGAGATAAAACTTCTGCAAATTGTTGATCAGATTGATCAACCCAAGAAAATTCATTTGGTAATTTAGTCATATTCTTCCTCTTTAACTATATATATAGTACATATTTTATTTTTTAAGGATACAGAATGGAAAATAATATTTCAACAATTTTAGTTTTACCTCATACGCCAGCATACTGTATTTATTACATAAACAATGGCGAAAGACATTTGGCATCTTATGATAAAATAAAAGAAATTATTAAAACTATTTCTAGTAAAATATCTAATATGTGTGTTTATTATTTTGATAGAAAACTTCCTTTTATTATTGATATCGAAAATTCTTCTGTAATAGAAGTTAGTCCAAAAGATGATAGTATAGAAATAAGAAAATCATTTATTAACTATAAAAACATAAACATATCTGATACAGACAATAGCATAAAATTTAAAAATAGTCAAGACAAAATGCAAAAATTATTTGCAAATCTCTCAAAAAAGACTTGACTTTAAATTAATAAAGTATTATATTTAATATAAGGAAAAATTTGAATTTAAAAAATAAAAAGTTTACTGAACAAGATCTATCATTACTCTTAAAAAAAGTTTCTATATATAGAAAAGGCTATAATATTGAAACTAAAAACAAAAAATGGGTACATACTGATAGATACTTATCAAACAAACTATTAATTAATACAATCAACTCATCAAGAAAGGAACGAACGCATATAGCATTCAGTTCATGCTATATGACAAATTTCTTTGTACTAGATTTAGACTATCATTGTTTTTATGGCGCAGACTATTTTAAACTTAAAAAAATATTTATTAATCAAAAATATGATTTAATTAAAAAAATTCTTGGAGAAGCTTCATTAGCATGTTGTACACCACGGGGTGTGCATCTTTATTATTTTCTAAAGGAAAAAGTATGTGTAGATAATCTTCATTCTTGGCTTTCTGAAAAATTAAAGCAATTTGATTGTATAGATATAAAGCCAGGGGTTGACTCATACATAAGAAGCTTAGCTAAACTAAAATTATTAAATACAAAAAATCTAAAAATTTATAGATCAACAACAAAATTCTCTACTATTATTAATAAAGCCACCTCTTACAATGTAGAAGAGCTTTTTCATAAAGAAATTCATAAAAAAAAGAATAAAATATCAAAAACTTTTAAAGAACTAAAAGATTTTTCTGTAATTAATGTGCATGAAACAAATGATGCTCTCAACTATTTAATTCCTCTTTGGAAAAATCATGGTTTTAATGATGAAGAATGTGCTAATTTATTTATAAGTCGATTATCTTCCTCTTACTCTGGTGAATGTAGATGTGTAGATAGACTTTTACAAAGAATTCACTGCTATAATAAAACAAAAACAAATACTTTTACTACTTCTTATGATAAAATTTATAAAGAACACAAAGATTGTATTGATAAAACTATAAAAATTTCAAATTTACTTATTAAAAATTCTAATAATAGAAAAATTCGAGCAGAAAATATAAAAAAAATTATGTGTACAATATTTTCTGTTCAAGATAAATCAAATTTTATAAAAAAAGATAAAAGAATTCTCTACCAGCATTGTACTAATAATCCATATTTTTATTACGAATCTGTAATAAATAATAGAATTGCTATAGCAAGTACTATTTTTAAATCTTGTGTTAAAAACTATCAATCTATTCTAAAGTTTTTAAAGTCTATAAACTTTATTACAAGCCAATCTACTTATTCTATTTTACAATCATCTTGTATTTATTATTCAATTAATGAAGATTTCTATATTAAATCTAAATCTATTAAAAGTATTTCTAATATAAAAAGTTTAAAGGTTATGTATTCTTTCCTCCCTTTACCTAATATATGTTCTAATATGTTTCTTGTCTCATTTATGAAAAGGGGCAATTTCTATCCTAAAAGGCTTAATAATTCATCATGATGGTTTCAAATAGAGGAAATAGTATAGATTTTTTAAAAATAGAAAGTACTCTGATAATTATTACATGAGAACTATATACAAAATATTTGAGAGTTAACTATAAATGTGGAATATTGACATTTTTAATTTTAAAGTGTATAATATCCAAAGTATCAAAAAAGATGCAATTTTAAGTAAGGAGAATTTATGAACAGAAGAGAAATGTTTGAAGCAGAGAAAAAGCGGCTTGATGAAGAAAAGTCTAATAAGAACAGGCCTTCATTCGAGTATGATCAAGTGGATTATGCTCCACTTGATAAGGATTCTGTTAGGGTTTTTAGGTTTTTTGGAGGTACAGTAGCCTCAAGAAAAAATAACTTTGACCCAAAAATTGTTTATTTGTCAAAAATTAAAGATGACAAAGGAAAACAATTTTCCTGTCGTTGGAAAGATGATCCTGATTGGATTCTCAATAGAATTTATTCTGCTGTTACAGCTTATACATGGGATAAGGATGCAGTTAGAGATGACGGAAAAAAAGGTAAAAGAATTTATAAATATGTAGATTTATATCCAAAAATGCTGGATAGAGTTTTGCATAACTGTGAAGCTGGCTTTAGATATAATGGAAAAATTATTGAAAACCCTGGATGGAAATCAAAGCCAACTGTATACATGAATGTCATTAGTCGAGATGACTACAAATGGCATGTAGAGAATAAGTCTTTTAAGCTAATTGCAAAAAAAGTATCAGAATCAGAGAATAGTAAGGGAGAAAAAACTCTTTATTATGAGCCTGGGATTCCAGAAAGTCTTTACTCTCTTCTACTTGATACAGTAGTAGAGGAAAATGGCGATTGGGAAGATTTTGATATTGCTATTAAAAAAATAGGGGAAATGCCTTATTATAAATGTTATTCAACCTTGGATGAACGTAAACTTGATAAAGAAGATCATGTTAAAATGTCTGATAAGCCTCTAACTGAAGAAGAGCGAAGCTGGAAAACTTTTGATATTGATAAAATTACTCCTATTACAACATATAAGAAAATTCAAAATCGTCTTGGCTTGTTTATCAAAGAAGTAGACAAAAATCTTGAAACAAATTTTTCTGAAGAACTTGATTCTTTTGTAGAAGTCGAAAAAGTAGAAAGAGATAAATTAAAAGAATCAGAAAAAGATGATATCAATTCTTCTGATTTGGAAGATAAGGTTGAAGATACTCCAGATGAAAATTTGCCTCCTAAGAAAGAAGTTAAAAGAGAACGTAAAGCTAGAGAAGCTAGAGAAGTTAAAGAAGAGAAGCCTGCTGAAGATGCAGATTTTTGGAAAAATGCTAGTTCTAGTGTAATTAAAGCTTTAGACAGACTAGAAGAGGAATCAAGTGATTTTGTATCAAATATTGTTGATAATAAGATTATCTATCAGGATGCTGATGGATCAGTAGTTGATTCTACTAACCCTGATATTATACCTTGTCCAACATGTAAAAAAGATACATATTTGAAGATTCCATATTGTCCTTACTGTGGTACTCCTTTTACGGATTAATTTTAGAAAAAGTATGACTTTTAAATTGTAAATTACAAAGTCATACTTTTTAACTATTGCTATATAATGCATACAAAAAAACAACCACCTAGTAATTGTACATCCATAAAAGAATATGAAAGGTCTACCTATTGGAAAAGTAAGAGTGCAGAATTATTAAAAGATACAAGTTTGATTTGTCCTATCTGTGGACGTTCTAGATTTTTATGGCAAAAAAGAAATAAGAAATGGAAAAGAGTACGTACATTCTGTGTACATCATAAAACATATAAAAATGTTCCTAATGAAAAAGATGAAGACTTAATTATTTTATGTTCAACTTGTCATACACTATGTCATAAAATTTTACAATTACAGAATGTAGGAAAAATGTACAAAGAATTAGCAGATATTGTAAAAAAATATTTTTTTTATGAAAAAGGTTTATCTGAGAATCCTTATTTTCAGAAGGATACAAAAAATGATCGATAAAAAACAGTATAAGAGGCAATGTCCTATTTGTCATAAGAGCATAAAGTGGCTTTATGGAAAAAAGCCTGAAGTGTGTCCTTATTGTAAAAGTATAAAATGGGATAAACCGTTAGATGAATGTACTCTTTTTAATCTTCAAAAAAAATATTTAAAAAGCAAGGATAAAGATATACTTGGAGAAATGTATAAAGTTTTGTATCCATATACTAAAAATATAATTTTGAAAATGTTAAAAAGATGCTCTAGTTACGATGACGATAAATTAGCAGATAAAGTACAGGATACTGTTACTTATTTCTTATCATACTATTTACGAAAAGATTATTATTGTGTAACTGATAGTTTTGGACAAATTTTGATTTTAGGTGCACATCAGCAATTACATAATAAAAAAGTTAAAAATATTGATCAAAAAGAATTTTCTTATGATAGGCCAATGAAAGAAGGAGAAGATTCCTTTTTAGAGGAAATGGTTGCAGATAAGATTCCTTTAGAAATGGAAAAAGATTCTATTGAAAATGATTTAATTAATTTTATTGATAAGATGTATTTAAGTATGTATAAATCATTTGGTTTGAGAAAAGCTCTTTTGAGTTTAAAACTTTTTCATTTTTATTTGATAAATAAACGCTTTGACTTTTTTGATAATTTTTACGATGTTTTTGGAACTGATTTAAAAGAATCTTTAGAAAAAGAAAAGCTTGCTTTATATGAGTTTATTTCAGAATTAAAAACTCTTAACTATAATTATTATGAAGGAACAAAATTTAATTAGTGAACCAAGCGATGTTTGGGAAAAGCGTTTAAATTCTCTTTTTTCTGAAAATAAAAAAACAGTAGAACAACAATTTTTAGATATTGTTTCAATTATTCTACATCAGTCAACTACAAATTCTGATTTATCGAATTTGTATGCTTGCTTGGATTTTAATTCTTTTATTAAAGTTATTGATTTATTTGATGGTAGAACTGTTACATTTCCAGAGAAAGAAGAATTAAAAGATGCAATAGAATTGGCTCTTTATTTTTATTATAAAGAAGTTAAAGGTATAAAGTCTTATGATAAATTAAAAAAGCTTGACATACGAGATGATAAAGTTTTTTCTGCAATTTCTATTGGAAGAAAAATTAATAATTTAAAAGAAGGAATAGTTGACGTAGTTGTAGAAGCACTAAAGGAATTAAAAGAATGATAGAAGAAAAAATAGAGACTATGGCAAATTCTATAAATAAAGGATTCGAGGATGATAAAAATTTGGAGTGTGTAAATAAAGCTATTTCCATTTCTCCAAAAGAGCGACTTCAACGATCAATTCTAGGTCTTGTTGAAGATCAATTGACTAAAGCCACTTCTTATGATATAATTATTCAGAAAGCTTCAAAGAGAGTTGAAGAAAGAATTGACGCAAATGAATTAAGCTTGGATAGTTTAATGCAGATTATTTCAACTTTTACATCAAAGAAATTGGATGTAATTCAAACAGTATTTGATCCTTTCAAATCGTCTCAGAAAGATAATCTTTTTGATGCAAGGGAGTCTGACTCAGATTTTGAAAAGGGTCTAAAAGACATGTCCCCTGAACAATTAAAATTAATGGATCAAGTGAATTACATGATTCAACACGCCAATGAATCTTGATGAATTTTATGCTTTTTATAAAAAGTATGGGAAATGTATTAACCAAATACAAAAACCGAAGCATGAACTAAATGATAGAGAAATAGCAGAAAAATTTGCAAAATATAATAAGCTTAAAGAAAAGAAAATTAAAAAAGGAACACATGACGACATAGAGTGGAAAAAAGTATCTGATTTTGTTTGGTTAAGAGATAAGAGTCAGTGTAGACTATTTACAAAATTAACGAAGGAAGAATCTACATATGTTTTATATTCATGCCCATACAATTTAGTAAATAGACTAGATTTAGCACATGTTATTCCTCGTTCAGAATCAAAAAATTTGTATTATAATCCAGATAACATTGTTTTGTTGTCGAGAGTTTTTCATTCAAGACTGGATACTTTTCATGATCCTATAACAGGACATGCTATTTCTGTAGAGGAACACACTAATTGGTGGAAAATAATTGTTGGTGAAGATAACTATAACAGTCTATTAAAAATGAAATAGGAGATAGAATGAAAAAGAAAAAAGAAGAAAAAACAGAAAATGGTGAAAACATAAAATTTGATTTTTCTATCATTGATCAAGCTTTGCTAGGTCTTACTAAAGAATTGGGAAAGGATGTATTAGTTGATACTGTAGAGCATCATACATGGGAACGTATTAAATCCAGAAGTCCTACTCTAGGCTGGATTTGTGGTAAAGGTGGTATTCCGAAAGGTGGTATTATTGAATTATTTGGGCCTGAATCGGGTGGAAAGTCACTTGTAGCTCAAAATATTATTGCAGATTTTCAACAAGCAAATGAATTTGCAGTATATATAGATACTGAATATTCTTTTAATCCTGAATATGCTGAAGTTCAGGGAATGAAAACTGATAAACAACATCTAGCTGTTATACATCCAGATACAGGAGAGGACGCTTTCGAAGCTGCTGTTCAACTTGTTAGAACAAAACAGGTAGGGATAGTTGTTGTAGATTCTTTGGCAACTTGTCTTCCTTCTTCAGAAGATAAAGGATCTATGAATGACCAGCAGATGGGCGCACAAGCTCGAATGATTGGAAAAGGTTTAAGAAAATTACTTCCTATAGCAAGTAAAGCTGGAACAACAATTATTCTTATTAATCAAATTAGAATGAAAATTGGGATCAGCTGGGGGAACCCGGAGACGACGCCAGGAGGAAATGCCCCAAAATTTTACTCTTGTATTCGTTTAGATATTAGAAAAGGTGATAAGGAAGAAGGAGATAAAGATACAGATGATATGTTAGGTCAGTACATTAAGGTTAAAAATGTTAAAAACAAAACGTCTGTTCCTTACCGCAAAGGACAAGTTTTTTGTTCATTTACAGAAGGCTTGGATGTTTGTTCTGAATATTGTGATTTTGCAGTTTCCTTTAATATTATTGAAAAAAAAGGAGCATGGTTTTCCTATGGAGGGTCTAATATAGGTCAAGGAAAAAATAATACTGTAAAATTTTTAAAAGAAAATCCTGATATTTATGAAGAAATAAAAAAAGCAGTAGATAGCAAATTGAATACGGATACTACTTTAAATGATCCAGCAGAAGATATAGAAAAAGAATCTATTGCAGACTTGGCAGAGCAGGCTTTAAATTTTTGATAACTATATAATTACAAAATAAGGACAAAATAATGAAAATAATAGTGTATGGCCTTAAAGAGTGTACTCACTGTAAGGGCTTTTGTTTATATTTAAAATCTAAAAATATTAAATATGAATATATAGAAGATGAAGATTTAATTATTAAGCTTGGCCAAGAAAACAATATTTGTAGTGCTCCTGTAATAAGTATTAATGGAAATTATTATGATCAAATTGATGCTAAAAAAATTATAGATTCACAATGAATATTATTATAGATGATATAAAAATAGGTTTAATAGAAATACCAGATGAAATAAGTCTTATTATTCCTATAGCAGGCTGTGGACATAAATGTATTAATTGTCATAGTCCAGATTATCAAAATTGTAATAATGGAAAATATTTTAATATTTGTAGTTTTTTAGATCTTGTTAGTAAATACAAGGATAAGGTTTCCTGTATTTGTTTCTTTGAAGGGGGAAATAAAGAAGAACTAATAGATTTTGCTTATAAAGTAAAAGAGATTTTTAAAACAGCTCTATACACTGGAAGTGACTTAATTAATAAAGATTATGAAGGGTGTTTCGACTATATTAAATATGGACATTATGATAGTAAATATGGTGGACTTAAAGAAAATACAACTAATCAAATACTTTTAAAAAAAGAAAAAAATAATAGCTGGAAAAATATAACAGACAAGTTTTGGAGAACTTATGATTAAATTAACAACAAAGGAACTTGAAGAAAAATTAAGTTTTATTAATAGATATATGGGAGTTGGTAATGCAGCTTCACTTTCTGAAGTAGATTCTAATGCTAATGTAGATAGTAAAAATGTAGCTACGCTAAATAATGAATTAAAAAAAGATATTTATATTCAAATAAATAGATATAAACTTGGAAAAAGAATAGAAGAACTTTTTGGAAAAGATATTAAAGAAGAATATTATAGACAACTTGAAAATCATGAAATATATTCACATGACGAAAGTGCAGTTATGATGCCTTATTGTGTTGCTATAGACTTATATCCCTTTATTAATAGCGGTGATAAACTGCTAGGTGGGAGTAGTGAAGCTCCTAAGCATCTGGATTCTTTTTGTGGAACTTATGTAAATTTAATATTTTTTATAGCTGGGCAATTTGCTGGAGCTGTAGCAGATGTTAGTCTACTAACTTATATGGACTATTTTGCAAGAAAACAGTATGGTGATAACTATTTGGAAACAAACAGCTATGATATGAAAAATTATTTTCAACAAATTATCTATACTTTGAATGATCCAGCAGTAGGTCGTGGCTGTCAGGCTGTTTTTTACAATACATCAATTTTTGATAAAAATTATTTTAATAGTCTTTTTGGAAAATTAATATTTCCGGATGGAACAAGTCCAAGATGGGATACTGTAAACAAGCTACAAAAGTTTTTTATGCACTGGTTTAACAAAGAGCGTGAATGCGCTATCTTAACATTTCCTGTTATTACAGCGGCTTTTCAAACAGAAAATGGGAAAGCAAAAGATGAGGAATTTAAAAACTTTATTGCTCAGGAAATGTCTGAAGGAAATTCTTTTTTTATCTATTCTAGTGATAGTGTTGATAGCTTATCTAGTTGTTGTAGACTCCGATCAGAACTGGAAATAAATACTTTTGCTTATACTCTTGGGGGAACTGGCTTAGCTACAGGAAGTAAAAAAGTTATTACTTTAAACTTAAATAGATTTATTCAGAATAAAAGTAAAAATCCTTCTTTGTCTTTAACTTCTGAAATGAAAAATATTCATAAGTATCTTTATGCTTATGACACAATTCTTAGGGACGAGCAGAAAGCAAAAATGCTTCCAGTTTATGATGCTGGTTTTATTTCTTTAGATAAACAATATCTAACAATAGGATTAAATGGAATTGTAGAGGCAGCCGAATTTTTAGGTTTAGATATTTCTGATAATGAAACTTACAAACAATTTTTAGTTAATGTTCTAAAAGAAATAAAAGATTGTAATAAAGAAGAATCAAAATATTATTCTGAATTATCTGGAAATAAAATAAAGTTTAATACCGAATTTACTCCTACAGAGAACGCGGGAGCAAAAAATGCAAAATGGGATAAAAAAGATAGGTATAAAGTAAATAGAGATTGCTATAACTCATATTTTTATAAGGTAGAGGATGATTCTATAGATATTTTTGATAAATTTAATCTTTATGGAAAAGATATTATTCAATACTTAGACGGTGGTTCAGCCTATCATATGAATCTTATAGAGTGTCCAACAAAAGAAACATGGACTAAATTAATAGATTATTCAACTAAAGTTGGCTGTAATTATTGGACTTATAATGTAAAATCTACTTTGTGTGAAGATTGTGGCTTTATTAACAAGGAAACAAAAACTTGTTGTACTAAATGTGATTCAAAAAACATTTCTTATTTAACACGAGTTATAGGATATTTAAAGAAGGTTAAATCTTTTAGTGAAGCTAGACAAATAGAAGAAAATAAAAGATTCTATTCATAAATTATAATAAGGACTTAATTTTGTTTATTATTAACAATTGTGACAAAAGTATTAGAGAATATTATAAAGTATACTTAAATAGTATTCTTATAGAAGATTTAATTTTAGAAGATGTTCCTAAAAATAAAGAAGAGATAATTAAATCAATAAAGAATAATGATTTTGATTTATCTAAAGAAAACTTTAGGTATTCTTTGACTACAGCATTAAAGCGTCCGCATGGAATAGTTTTATCATCTTATTCTATTGATGACTTAGCTAAAATGAAAACTTTTAAGGTTAAAGGTATAGCGGCAGGATTTGCTTTAAAAGTTAAGTCTGAAGGAAATGGATATGATATTGTATCTGTTCATAATTCTTCTGGTATTAAAGGTTTAGGTTCTCTTTTAATGGATAAAGCTATAGAACTTGGTGGAAAATATTTGGATTGTTTTGAAGGATTCTTGCCAGATTTCTATAAAAGTAAAGGCTTCATTATATATCGTGAAGAAAAATATAATTCAAAATATGATCCTGATGGAAAACTTAAAAAAGCTTTAGGTGGTGAAAGAAGTGTAGTTTATATGAAATTAAAGGGAGCGAAAACTCCAAATATCTATTGACTTTTTTCTTTAATAATAGTAATCTAGTATAGAGGTTGAAAAATATGAAAGAAACTAATCCTTTTTCGAAAAATATACAAGATTCTATACTTATACATATTCCTCATTCGTCTGTGGTTATTCCACAGACTGCTTTATATACTTATAATTTAAAGCTACTTGTAGATGATTTAATTAAAACTACGGACTTATATACTGACATTATTTTTGATACAGATTTAACATTTATAAAATTTCCTTTTTCCAGATTGTACCTGGATGTTGAAAGATTTTTAAATGATCCTATGGATAAGTACGGGCGTGGTTTTTATACTATAAAGGATTCTAATGGAAATTTATTTC